>Ga0208905_1000024_pt1 | contig 84009 bp, 70 predicted proteins | sample AntAceMetag02UKS_FD_184776 | JGI IMG/M metagenome (GOLD analysis project Ga0208905, IMG submission 184776) | Saline lake microbial communities from Ace Lake, Antarctica - Antarctic Ace Lake Metagenome 02UKS (SPAdes) (version 2) | ecosystem: Environmental > Aquatic > Non-marine Saline and... | reverse complement strand
CTAAAGCATAGAAGTTTTCTGGGTCTTGTTGTGACCCCTGCTGCCGCCCTTCCGGTCGGCCTACGGCCTCCCTCCAGGGCGGCAGCAGGGTACCCAGGGGGTAAACCATGTACCAGTGTGTTCCCTATAAGGGACAGGTTATGCTATTGGCATAGAGGCGTGAATATGATATTGTTTCTCCATGGACAAGTATGAGAAACTGCAAAGAATTATTAAATACGAAATTATTATTTTTTGGAGCGAAGACGACAACGCTTTTGTGGCGGAAGTGCCGGAACTGCCTAGTTGCATGGCTGACGGCGTAACATATTACGAAGCGCTCACGAATGCAGAAAAGATTATCGAAGAGTGGATCGAGATAGCCCAAGAAGAAGGCAGGCCAATTCCTCAGCCCAAGGGGCGTCTCATGTATGCATGACTTTTAGATCCGGGTTATGACGGCTCTACTTTGAGGATGGAAACGATCTTCCGGTCGTCGAGTGGTCTCTGGGCGGTGAGAGATAAGAGTCGGGTTTACTATAGGACAACCGGGGATACCCCGGTGACCGGTAGAGAAGAATACAACTTAAATCAAGAAGGGGGCGGCTATCTCCAGGGGCGCCCCCTTTTTGGTATTCACCCATCTTTTCGGAGAAAAAATTATAATGAGGAACTGGGAGATCAGAGCCCGAAGCCGTTTCTGCTCGTCCTGCGATCAGCCCTTTGAGATCGGGCAGACCTACCTTTCTATTCTTGACTTCCGCGAGTTGGAGCCGCAGAGGAAGGATTACTGCGTTCGCTGCTGGAAGGAGCGGGGTCTCGCCGCCTCTCCCTTCGACTTCGCTCAGGATCTTCGAAAAGAGGGGGCGGGGAAGGCCTACTGGCAGAGCCATTTCAAGAGACTGACCACCCCGGCGGAGAAAGAAGTGATCAAGAAGGACGTCATTGAACGACTCCTGGACCGGTATATCCGGTCCGAAGAAGAGTCCCATATCAACCTCTGTTATATTCTCGCGCTCCTGGAGGAGAGGAAGAAGGTTCTCATTCCCCGGGAGACGATGATCGATGAAGAGGGGCGAAAGATCATTGTTTATGAACATGCCGCCACCGGCGCTACTTACCTGATCCGCGACCCCCAACTCAGCTTAACCGAAGTTGAGACGGTCCAGAAGCAGGTTAAGGAGCTGATCGAGCAGGAAAAAGAGCCGGCTTCCTCTTCGGACAGGGAAGGCAATGAAGAAACGGCTGCGAAATAAATAATGCCATGTCGAACCCCGGACCGCAACAGGGCGCCTTGACTCTCCCCCTTTCCGCCCGCGCCGGCCGCCGCGGCAGAATCATTACAATTCTACTACCGGTATCTCTCTGTTTCAATATCGCCGCCCTGATCGCCCCGTTTATCAGGGTCCATATCTTTCTCAAGTCCGAGATGATATACAGCCTTCCCCACTCGGTGCTTTTAATGTGGGATTCGAAGCTCTATCTCGTGGCCCTCTTGATCCTCGGATTTTCGATCATCTTCCCCTTCGTCAAGCTGGCGATACTCAGTAATATCTGGTTTTCTCGGGGACCGCTCGGTCCCCGACGGGTCATCCTCCGCCGGGTGAAAGCCCTGGGCAAGTGGTCGTTACTGGACGTTTTCGTGGTCTGTATTATCCTGGTGCTTACCAATGAGCAACTATTCATCAGCTCATCTTCAGAATACGGCTTGTATTTCTTTCTGGTCGCCATCATTCTCAGCCTGGTTGCCTCCATGCTCATCGACTCCATAGCTCGATCTCTCGTTCCGGGGAGCAGTCGTACGACAAGGGATCGGTCTCTCCGTCTCTCCTCCATCAGCGGGTGGCATTACTGGGGCGTGCCTCTCTTCCTGGCGCTCTCTCTGGGGACATTGATATTCGCGATCGGTTTCCCCTTCCTCCGCATCTCAGAGTTTCTGCTTACCAACCGTTCCTACGGCATAGTTCAGTCGGTTGCCGCGCTCTGGGAAAGGGACATCATTCTGGCCGTCTTTATTCTCTTCTCCCTGATAGTCTGCCCCGTACTTTACTGGCTCGGATTAGTCGGACTCTGGTTCGGCAAATTCACGCGTCCGGCGCGGTACCGGTGGGAGCGTTTCACCGATAGGATATCGAAGCTGTCGATGCTCGATGTCTTCCTGCTGGCATTACTGGTCTTCCTGATCGAGGGGGACAGCCTGATCGACACGGAGATTCAGTCCGGACTCTTTCTCCTGATTGTAGCCATCGTGATCACTTCCACGCTTTCGGCGTTCGTGAACCGGTTCCGCCGGCGACTCCTTCTCAGAGAAAAAGTAATTCCGGAAGATGAGATCTGATCACGCGCTCTGTGGCAGGGGTCAATGATAGGCCTTTTTAATCCATTCGCTCAGGGTCTCGCCCGGTTTTTCGACGGCTTCCAGGGTGATGACAAACTCCTGTTCTCCGCGGTGCTGCTTGATTAAGTTGAGGCCGTAGGGATAGTCCTTCAGGAGCAGGGAAAAGAACTTCTCCAGCGGGAGGTCGGCTTCCTCCGCCTGTCCTCGTGCCGCCAGGATCGCCTCCGGGGTGAAGGTGATCTTCAACTGATGCGCCTTCAGGAAATATTTTTCAAACCGGTTCACGCTTGCCCGGACATCCGAGTCGTCGGCGCTGCGGGGGTCATGGAGGATCTTCTTGAGAGCAGCCCGGGGATTCTTGACCAGATGCTTGTTGACACTGAATCGCTTGATCTTGGTAGAGGGCAGCTCGTACTTAAAGTCCCGCAGGATTCGTTCACAGACCGTGAGCAGCCCCCGGGCGCCGGTCTCTTCCCGGCCGGCCAGTTTCGCGATCTCCCGCATCCCCTCCCGGGTGAAGGCCACCTTGATCCCGAAGGCGTCGAAGGCGGCTTCGTACTGTTTGATGATCGAGCCCTCGGAACGGGTTAGGATATGGTAAAGGTCTTTCTCATCCAGTTTCTCGCAGACCACCCGGACCGGGAGCCGGCCGATGAATTCCGGTTCCAGTCCGTACTCGATGAAGTCCCTGGTCTGAGCTTTCTGGAGATACTGGTGGTCCTGCTTCTTCTCCCCGATATGACCGCCGAAGCCGACCGCCTGCCGGCTCTCCCGCCGCTTCACAATCCCCGCCAGTTCGGCGAATCCCCCGCTGACGATAAAGAGAATGTGGCGGGTATTTATTACCTTGGGCTTGATCTTTCCGCCCTTCTGGAACTCCATAACCGCTTCCATCTGAGAAGAGATGTCCATCGGATCGCGGAGGGAAACCTCCGCTTCTTCCATCAGTTTGAGAAGATTCCTCTGGACCCCCGCCCCGCTCACGTCTCTACCCGAGATATTGAAGGCGCTGGCGATCTTATCGACCTCGTCGATGTAGATGATTCCATACTGAGCGAGTTTTATGTTGCCGTCGGCTTTCTGGACCAGTTCCCGGACCAGGTCTTCCACGTTCTTTCCCACGTAACCGGTCTCGCTGTACTTGGTGGCGTCGGCCTTGACGAAAGGCACCCCGACCAACCGCGCGATACATTTTATCAGGTACGTCTTTCCCACCCCGGTAGGTCCGACCAGGACCACGTTCTGTTTTGTATAGTCGTAATCGGCTTTTCGCGCCAGGTCATGAGTGGCATGATTGTAATGGTCGCAGACCGCGATGGAGATAACCTTCTTGCTCTCTTCTTGCTTGATGACGAAACGGTCCAGAAATTCCTTGACCTGTTTCGGTGTGTAATTGAACTCCAGCTTGAACTCCTGGTCCTTCTTTGAAGGGGGGGGCGGTGAGTGGGGGGGCGAGAAAGCGGGAGCGATATTTACAATTGGCTTGTTCCCGTACTTTTTCTGAACATACTCGCTGAGATCCTTGATCATGTTTTCCAGGTCGGGGACGTTATCTTTGGGTTTCTCTTCTGTCATCGAATTACTCCTCTAGAAATTAGCGCCTTCGGCGCAATTTTGGGGAATGGGGATTGGTTCACCTGATTCCTTTAATATGTTGCCTATTCAATAGTTTTATAGCTCTTCGCCCAGCAATCGGGAAGCGTTTTTGAAGAAGATCTTTTCCTTGAAAGACTCGGAGATGTCAAGGGACTTCCAGCCATCCAGTTCTTCCTTCTGATTCTGCCAGGGTGAGTCCGAACCGAAGAGGAAGTAATCGGGAGAATGGTTCTCGATGATCCGTCTGAACACCGACGCTTCCGCCTCCCGAATCGCGAAAGAAGTCTCCAGGTAAATTGGGCGTCCCAGGAGCAATTCAGCAACCTCATCCCAGACGTGCCAACCGCCCAGATGAGAAGCGACAATCTTCAATGTCGGGACGGCCTCATGAACGTGGAGGATCCTCCGGGGTGAGGCCTGATCGTTGTCCGGGAAAGCAATATCCCAGCCGGCATGGAAGAGACAGACCAGATCGCGGTCGGCGATCGCCCGGTAGAGCGGGAGGAGCGCTGGATCATCCAGCACGAATTCCTGGTACATCGGATGGAGTTTGATCCCTCGCAGTCCGGCATCCTTGATCCGGTCCAGTTCTTCCGCGAAATCCCGAAAATCGGGATGAATGGAAGCGAAGGGGATAATTCGCTCGCTCCGGATCCGGATCGACCAATCTGTGATATTAGGCACCTGCTCTGGTCGGGTGGCGATCGAGGCGATGACCGCCTGCTCGATCCCGGCCCGGTCCATTGAACCAAGAAGTCCGCTGACCGTTCCGTCGTGGTAGGCTCGATAGTCACCCGATCTTTCGTGAAGTCGGCCTATCGCCTTCTCCGCCAGTTCATCAGGAAAAGCGTGGGTGTGAAAATCGATGATTCTCATATAAATTGGTCCCTCCCCTAAATACTTATTAGTCGATTAATATAGAATGGACTGGTTCCTGCCGTCAATTTAAAATTCGGCCTGTTCAGTTTTTCATTTGCCAAACACTCTGCTTGGGTGTTATTTTTTATAAAATCGTAATATTAAAAAATTAGCCCTGAGATCGCGGGTCAACTAAGAAAATGTCGTAGTCGTCGACCTTCAGGTCGACGGAATTATTGGGCTAATTTAGCAGCGGGGATATCTCATGGGAAATTTAGTTCGTTTTGGAGTATCGCTGGAGAAGAAGCTCCTTGATCAGTTTGACGCCTCCATCCGGCGGAAAGGTTATACCAACCGCTCGGAAGCGCTCCGGGATCTGGTTCGGGCCGATCTGGTAGTGCGGGAGTGGGATAAAGGCGAAGATGTGGTGGGCGTCATCATGCTGGTCTTTGACCACCACCATCGGGAACTTCAAAATAAGATAACCGATCTCCAGCACCGACATCTTTCCGCCATCATCTCCACCCAGCATGTTCACCTTGATTATAATAACTGCCTGGAGGTTATTATTTTAAAGGGGAAGGCGGGTCAAGTTCGCCGCCTGGCCGACCTCCTGCAGGCTCAGCGGGGAATCAAGCATTGTTCCCTCAACATGTCCACGACCGGCAGAAGCATTGCATGAATGAATTAAGCTTGCCCCTGACCATCGTTCCGTCTTATTTGGGCGGCCGCCATCCATTGCTCAAGGTGTTGGTTGGAGCCGGACTGCTGGCCGTGTTTCTACTGATTCCGGACCGAACCCCGGCGGTGGTGGCCGGCAAAGGAGTGATAATTGTCCTGCTCTGGTTAGGCACGGGTGGTTTTTCCCGTCTGGAGGGCTGCTTTCGGGTGCTGCTGTTTCTTTTTAGCTTTCTGGGGATTATATTTATCTTTACGCTGCTCGGGGACGCCGTCTCCGGTACCGCCGGTATGGCGCTTTTCCGCCGTCTGGCGATAAAGAGCATCTGGGCCGCGACGATCTCGTTTTTAATCGCCGGCGCAATTAACTACCGGGAGTGTATCTATCTCAGTCGAATCCTTAAGATTCCCTCCCCGATCTCCTCCCAGATGCTTCTGGTTATTCTGATCTGGGGCAAGTTATTTGAAGAGTTCCGACATGTGCCGGCGGCCTGGAAGAGTCGGGGACTCAGCTCCCGGTATCTGAAGAGGCATCCCGAATTGATCGCCAGGTTGCTGAAGATGGTTCTGCTGCGGACAGTTCGTCAGGCCTCCCGCCTGGAGCTCTCGTTTCTTGGCCGGGGATTCGCGGGTAAGTTATACACTTTCTTTACCGCGTCCTGGTCGACGCTGGACAGCTTGACTCTGATTGGAACTGCCGCCCTTCTGCTGGAGCTTGGTGTAATTGCTCGGACCGGCTGCTGACAGACGAAAGAATATGAATGCTGATTATGAATTAATTGTTACGGATCTCAACTTTAAATACCCCAATGGGCTCACCGCGCTGAGCGGTGTAAATTTCCGTCTGTCCCGGGGAGAGAAGGTGGCGATAATCGGACCCAACGGCGCCGGTAAGTCCACTCTCCTGCTGGCCCTATCGGGTTTGCTGAGGAAGAAAGGGTTGTCGGGAACGATCGAGCGGGGAGAAGAAAGGGAGGAGCAGGCGGCTCGGATAGGGTTTTTATTTCAAAATCCCGATGACCAGATCATCGGCGCCTCCGTGGAAGATGATGTCGGTTTTATTCTTTTGAGAGAAGGAGTTGCGCCGGCCCGGGCCCGTCTCCTGGTCGCGGAGGCTCTGGAGCAGGTTCGTCTGGGGGGGTATCAGAGCCGGTCACCTTCAGAGATGAGTTTCGGAGAGAAGAAACGGATGAGCCTGGCGGGACTGCTGGTGGGAAAACCCGATCTGATATTTCTGGACGAGCCGGCTTTGGGTCTCGACCCGCGGGAGATTGGCCAGTTGCTGAAAATTCTTAAAGAGATGCCGCAGACCATGCTGCTGGCCAGTATGGATTTTAACCTGGTCCTCGAATTGGCTGACCGGGTTCTCCTGCTGGACCGGGGCCGGATTGTGAGCCTGGGCTCACCGGCTGATATTCTCTCCGACCGGGTTTTGATGGAGAAGCACGGGCTTTTATAATTGAAGAAGTTCGGCAACAATATATTTCTGGTAGCATTACTACTCTCGGCTATTCTTCATGCCGCTGCCTACTGTTCGCTGAACTTCTGGGCCGGCCGGTTCCCCCCCCATTCCGTTTATCAGGAAAAGGACTCCAGAACTACCCTGATGCAGGTCGGTCTGATAAATCCTGTTGAGCCCCCTCCTCCCGAGCAGTCGGTCTTGCCGGTTCCGGATTCACCTGAAGTTATAGAATCGATTCCTGCGCTCTCGGAGATCAAGATTGCCCGGGAGTTCGAGGAAGTTGAGACCCCCCCGGACCCGGAGCTTGAGAAGAGCCCCGAGGAGTCATCCCCGGAGCTTTATGCACCTCCCAGTCCTGCGGGTAAGGCCGGTCAGGCGGGATTGACCGCCGGGCCCTCGTTCGATGAATACCTGAGTATGGTCCGCCGGAGAATCGAAGCGGCGATCTATTATCCACGCCGGGGGCGCCTCAGTCACCTGGCAGGAGTGGTGAAAGTAGGGTTTTCTATCGGGGAGGGGGGAAGTCTGGAAAGTTCCCGGATCATTGAATCATCTCAGTACTCTGTCTTCAACCGGGCGGCGCTCGAGATACTGGATAAAGCCGCTCCCTTCCCGGAGGGGAAACCGGAGTTTCTCGGCCGGGAGATCGTAGTCACCATCGACTTCAAATCAACTTATTAATTTACTTGCCAGGGGGGTGTTCTTTTAATACAGTAACACGATAATAAAAATCGTAACATAAACAGAGGAGGGTTTTTTATAAAGAGAGAAAGATATTTCGGATTGCTGTTCGCGGCGGGAATATGGTGTTTGCCGTTTGTTGCGGTTAATCAGTGTCCGGCTCAAGAAGTAGAGTTGCCTGAAGTGGTGGTCTATGACTTCCCGGACTCTTCGGTGGCGGGCCGCGAGGCCACGTCCAGCATAACTATTATCGACCGGGAGGAGATCGAGCAGTCCGGGGCCTCGGATGTCTATGAGCTTATCTCCGGGCGGGTCCCCGGCGTCTTCGTGGACCGGCGCGGCATCTTTAATTACGGAATCGGAACGGGGTCCGCGGGGACGGTCTCCATCCGGGGTCTGGGAGGCACGCCCGATACCCAGGTTCTGGTCTTGATTGACGGACAGCCGACCAAGACGGGGATCTTCGGCCACTCCATCCCGGACGCCTACCCGCTGGAGGATGTGGAACGGGTCGAGGTATTGCGCGGTTCCCATTCCCTCCATTACGGCGATCAGGCGATGGGAGGAGTGGTTAACATCATTACCCGTCGTCTCCGGGCGGAAGACGGTTTCTCCACCCGGATCGTGGCCGGGGGGGGTGAGCATCATACCTACAAGGCCGGGCTCCAGAACTCGGGCATGGTGGGAGCTTTCTCTTATTCCGCTTCTATTTTGAGGCGGGAGACCGAAGGCCACCGCCCCAACAGCGCTTTCCGCGGCTGGAACGCCGATCTCAAGGCCGGTTATTATATCTCGGAGAACTGGCAGGCGGTGCTGAACGGATGGGGGGTTGATCTCTCGGTCGAAGACCCCGGCCCGGTTACCGCCCCGCATACCGACGATACCCGGGACGTCCTCCGGGGTGGTGGGGGGCTGACTCTCTATAACCGGTACGATAATACCGGGGGCGCGGTTACGTTTTTCGGACAGCGGGGAAAACATGATTTTACCGGTTACGATGGCTGGAAGTCTACCGATCGGACTTTCGGCCTGATCGGGTACCAGTCCTTCGAGTTGATCGAGGATAATAGTTTGGAAGTAGGGGGTGATATTCAGCAGTCAGGGGGGCATGGCAAGAATGTGGCGATAGATAAGGATTTCGGCCGTTACTTCCGGGCCGAAGGCGGAATCTATCTTGACGACCAGCATATCTTCTGGGAGTTGTTGACTCTCCAGGCCGGGGTGCGGCTGGAGATGGTCGAACACTCCGGCCCTGAGTGGCTCCCCCGGTTCGGGGCGCGGTATCAGTTGACCGGTTCCACAGTCCTCCACGGCCAGGTCTCCCGGGGGTATCGGGCCCCCACCATACGGGATCTATACTTATTTCCTCCCTCTTCCCTTGACCTGGAGCCGGAGGAAGCCTGGAGTTCTGAACTGGGAATCCGCCAGAACCTCGGTTCAATTCTCTCGGTGGACCTGACCGGATACTACATCGACGCTGAGAACCTGATTGTTTATCGTCCTCCCGAGGCGGTCAATACCGGCGGGTTGGTAAATAAGGGGATAGAACTGGCGACCATATTCATCCCCTGTGACTGGTTTGAGATGCTGGTCTCATATACTTACCTCGATCAGAACCACCGGATAGATGGGCTGGCTCCCAGTGTTCTCAAGTGGATCAATCGCCTGATCTGGAGGGATCTCTCTTTACAGAGCACGACCAGCCTGGTTGATGATCTCCGATTCAGCGATCGGGACGAGGACTACTGCGTGACCGATCTAAGGTTGAGTTATTCCCTGAACAGCCTCGCGGTATTGACATTCAGGGTCAACAATATCTTCAATGAGGGCTATGAGATGGTGGAAGGCTATCCGCTGCCCGGACGGTGGCTATGGGGAGAGGTATCAGTGACATTTTAGGTCCGGGCGAATTATATATCCGGGACATGATCTGGGGAGGCGTCTGGGGAGCGCTGGCCCTCTTCCTGCCGCTTCTCTTTCATCCTTTCGGATTGGGGGCACTCCTGATGCCGCTCTTCCTGCCGCTTCTGATTGCCGGCTGCACTCTTCATCTCCGGGTCAGCCTAGTCCTTGCTCTCTTTATCCCTCTGATCTCGTCCCTCTTCACCGGAATGCCGCCACTCTATCCGCCGGTCGCGTTGTTAATGGTGCTGGAGGGATTGGGGATGAATCTCTGGTTGTTCCTGGTCTATCAGAAGGGACGGGTGAATATCTATCTCTCCCTGGCCGGAGCCTTCCTGGTCCAGAGGGCGGTTCGGGTGATTGTTATCCTCCTCGCCCGGGAAGTGATCCCGATTCCGGCTTCCTGGCTCCTGATCCCGGCCCTTCTCTGGGGCTTGCCCGGGGCGATCATCCAGGTAGGGGTCATCCCCTGGATAGTGAAGACGATCAGTAACCGTGATTTCGGGGTGAGCGCGGGGACCATCGGGGAGGAAGATTCCCATCGGATCACCGGATAAGATGAATGATGGATTGATCGAAAAACAGCGCTTCTTCGACCGTCTCTCCCACCGTTGGCATGATGAAAATACCCTGGCGGATCATGAGTGGGAACTTCTCCACAAAGTCCTGCCGGCCTCCGAGCTTTCGCGGGGCGGCCGGATCCTGGACCTGGGGGGAGGAACGGGGCGATTGGCCGAATCTCTGGTCGGGGTATATCCCCTCTACTGCCTGATCCTGGATCTTTCGCGCGGGATGTTGGAAGAGGGGGCGCGGCATTTTACTCATCCCGCGGTTCGCCGTCTCCAGGCCGATGCCCGGCGGTTGCCGTTCTCCGACGAGAGCATCCGGTACATCTTCTGCTTTCGCTCCTTTCCCCACTTCGAGCAGAAGGAAGAAGTGCTTCGGGAGAGCCGGAGGGTTCTGGTCTCCGGAGGATCCTTTGTCATCCTTCACTCCTGCAGCCGGGAAGAGATCAATAATTTTCACTCTTCCCAATCCGCCGTCATTGCCTCCGATCATCTCCCCCCGCTTTCGCGTTTCCGGCGCTGGGGAACCGCCTTGAAATGGATCCCAAAGCGGTTGGAAAATGGCCCCGGCGGATTCGTGGTTCATTACCTTAAGCCGTAAATTCCTCCTTGACAGGGCACGTGTTATTATCATAGATTGTGCTATTATTTTTCTCAGCCCCTATCTTATGAAAATAATAAAGCTTATGAATAAATCAGATTAAGGAGGTCATCAATGGCTGATATAGCAAAGTTGTTAAAAGAAGAGATCACCCGGCTGGCACGGAAAGAGATTAAAAAGAATGTCGTTCCTCTGAGCGCTAAATTGATCTCGCTCTCCCGAACAGTCTCCCGGCAGCAGAAGGCGCTCGACAGCCTGGAGAAGACGGTCGCCCGGCAGAATAAGTTGCTGGGCGAAAACCGTACTCTTCCGGAACCCCCTTCGGAAGAGGAGGTTAAGAAATCACGCGTCAGTCCCCGCCTGGTCAAGACCCAGCGCAAGCGGCTGAAACTTAACCAGTCCGACTTCGCGCGTCTGCTCGGCGTGAGCGTGGCCGCCGTCCGGTCCTGGGAGCAGGGACGTTCGCAGCCGCGGGGATCCAACCTGGCCGCCTTCGTATCGGTCCGCAGACTGAAGCTCACCGCCGCGCGGGAGCGGCTCGGCATTACGCCGGTTCGGAAGAAACGGGGAAGGCCGAAGAAGCGCGGAAGACGGAAGAAGAAGAGCTGATTCTCCTCCCCGCGCCCGCTCTCCCGTGCCCTCACACCTCATAGAGGTGCTGGAAGTCCGGTTTTAGACGGAAAGCCCCTATGAAAGTTGCCCCGCCCCGAAGCTTTAATCGGGGCCCGGCCAACGGCGGGGCTAAGTCCATAATGTAGGAATTAGGTGATCCAATCTCTATTCCCCAATCCCTAATCCCCAAATTTGCCCCGCTCAGGCGGGGCAAATTTAATAAATATCAATCAGGAAGGAGACTAATTTGAACCCTTATATTTTGGCGATGGAAAAAGATCCGAATTTTTCCCGCTTCATCAAGCCGATAGACGAAGACGTGGATCTCCGGGATGCCACGTATTTTTTAAAGGATGACGGAACATTTGTCTTTTCCGAGGGATACTACCATCAGATCGAGAAGCCCCGGGAAGAGAGAATCGTCAACTCCCATTATTTTTATGTTCCGCTGGACCCGGCCCGGCAGGTGCCGGAACACTGTATCAAAGTGTTTTTTGGCCGGCCCTATGAGAACATTACCAAAGACGTCATGGAGACCAAGCCGCTGGATATGCTCTATCCTTCCCAGCTGGCGAGATACCACGAGATAGACCCCTCCCAGAAAGAGATCAAGAGACCGATCTACGCGGTGTATAAGGCCCGGGTTCCCCTGACATCCCTGGTCGGGTGCTTCCCCCACCGAAACTCCCTCCGGTGCATCATGGAGAAAGCCGATGAGGACCCCGCCGCCCGGAATATCAAGATCATCGCCGAACATACCGCCGAACTGCTGGGGATCCACATCTCTCAACTCGGCATCTCCGGCTCTCTCTCGCTCGGAACCTATAACAATCCCCATGACATCGACTTTGTCATCTATGGATCAACCGCCGAGATCAAGCGGATCGTCGACTTCATGTATACCCTGACTGACGAGAACGAGGAGCGGCAGGTGTACGAGTTCGGCAAGTACTGGCCGATCCGGTTCTGGGACTGGGCGGGAAAGAAGAAATTCATGGTCTGCCCCTTCTTCTCTTTTCTCGATCCGGAAGAGGCCCCCTTAAGGAACTTTGACTGCCAAGATCTGGGACCGGCCCAGGTGGAAGCTCTGATCTCGGATGACACCTATAATGCCGTGACTCCCACCGTCCTGATGCTGGAAGACGTCAAGCTCTCGGGCAAAGATTATCCCGACATTACCCGCCTCATCATCCACCACGGGGCGGAGCGGGGAGACTGGCGGGAAGGATACCGGGTGAGCGTCAAGGGCCACCACGTCCGGATCAAGACTTATCGGATCGTCAACAAGAAGCGCGAACCTCTGGATGAGTTCGAAGCCATCCTGGAAGACAATCTGGGCGATGTACAGAGATTGGATTAAACTATCCATCCTGTGCTCTTCTCGTCTTCTTTTCATTCTCGAACAGAACACGGGAAATATGTTGTCAAAGAAGAACCAAGAGCTGACTTGAGCCCCTTTGAGAATTATGATCTTCTGATCCGCGGATGCCGGGTAATCGACGGCACCGGCAAGCCCGCCTTCGCGGCGGATGTTGGGGTGCGCGACGGCCGGATCGTAGCGGTCGGTGATCTCAGACGGACGGAAGCGTCACGCGTTATCGACTCCCCGGGATCGGTTCTCTGTCCGGGTTTTATCGATATCCACTCCCACTCCGACTTTGCCATCCTGATCAATCCCCGGGCGGAGAGCAAGGTGAGGCAGGGGGTTACGACCGAGGTGATCGGGAACTGCGGTTCCTCTGCCGCGCCGCTTTGCGGGGAGAAACTGGCCCGCGCCCGCGGGCAGAATAAAGAGCTGAATATCGATTGGAGAACACTCGGGGAGTACCGCAAGCGGGTTGAGGAGCAGGGGACGGCGGTTAACCTCGTGCCGCTGACCGGTCAGGGAAACATCCGGGCTTCGGTGATGGGGTACGATAGACGTCCCCCCACGCGTTCGGAGATGAGCCGGATGCTGGCCTTGCTCGAGCAAGAGATCGAGGAAGGAAGCCGGGGGATCTCAACCGGTCTGGTCTATCCCCCGGGGGTCTTCACCGGTTTCTCCGAACTGGTTAAGCTGCTCTCCCGGGTCGCCGCATCGGGAGGGATCTACGCCACTCACCTCAGGAACGAGAGTGGACGGGTGGAGGAGGCGGTGGAAGAGGCGATCAGGCTCTCGGAGGAGTCGGGAGTCTCCCTCCAGATCTCTCACCTGAAGGCCCAGGGATCGAGGAACTGGTCCCGGATCGATGGTTGTTTCCAGAAAATCGAAGCCGCCCGGGAACGCGGCCTGAACGTGCACTGTGACCGCTACCCTTATATTGCCTCGGCCACGGATCTGGACATCCTCCTCCCGGACTGGACCTGGGAGGGGGGGGAGGAAGAGGAGTTGCGGCGCATCTCCGACCCGTCCGTTCGCCGGCGGATCAGGCAAGAGATCATCAAAGACGACTGGGAGTCGGTGGTGATCTCCCGGGTCTCAACAGCGAAGAACCGGTCCCTGGAAGGGAAGAATCTGGAAAAGATCGCGGTGGAGCGGGGGTTGGACCCGGTCGACTGCTTCATTGACATCCTCCGGGAGGAAAGACTTAAGGTTGAGGCCCTCTTCTTCGGGATGAGCCCGCAAAACCTCGACCGGATTTTAAGAAAACCATACTGTCTGATAGGATCGGACGCCTCCGCTCGGGCCGATTATGGTCCGCTCTCCCGGGGGAAGCCCCATCCCCGGACCTTCGGGACCTTCCCCCGGGTTCTGGGTATCCTGGTCCGCCGGGGTCCCCTCTCACTTGAAGAGGCGGTCCATAAGATGACCGGCCTCCCCGCCCGCAAGCTGGGACTCCCGCATCGGGGGATCATCCGGGAAGCCGCCGCCGCCGATCTGGTAATATTCAATCCGGACAGGATCCGGGACCGGGCCACCTACCAGGAACCGAAGCGCTATCCGGAAGGGATTGAATATGTCCTGGTCAACGGCGAGATCGTGGTCGATCATGGAGAGCATACCGGCAAACTGCCCGGGATGGTCCTTGAGAAGTGATAAATTATTGGAATGAAGGAGGAATATGAATTTATGCGAATCTGCCTTGACATGCGAACCCAAATAGGGTACAAATGATCCCATTATGGGTACAATAGAATATGAGAACCTTTCTTCGGCTTTATTTGGCAAAGTCCGCCGTATAGTGTTAGCACTGTTCTTTTCCCGCCCCGACGAATCGTTTTATCTCCGTCAGTTAGCCAGGATAACTGGTGTAGGGCAGGGGGCCGTCCAACGCGAACTGAAGCGTCTGAGCGAGGCTGGAATAGTGATCAGAGTCAGGCGTGGCCGCCAGGTGCATTATCAAGTGAATCAGGATTGCCCTATCTTTAACGAGTTGCGGGGCCTGATGATAAAAACAGCGGGCCTGGCCGATGTATTGCGCAAAGCACTCGCCCCTCTGGCAAACCTGATCGAAATCGCCGTAGTCTATGGCAGTCAGGCCAACGGCACAGCGGGAGCGACCAGCGACGTGGATATGCTGATCGTGGGCAAGGTCGATGAACTGGACCTTCACCGGGCCGTCGCCCGGGCGGAAGAGTATTTGGTCCGGCCGATAAATTATACATTATTTGATCGACGGGAGTTTGATCGTCGGCGCGAAGAGAAGGGCGGCTTTCTGGACCGCGTGTTAGGAGGTGAAATGATCTTCATTGTGGGGAACCATGAGAATATATGAGGATTTGTTGAAGGCGGCCCGCATTCGCAAAGAGAAGGTGTCGCGGACCGAAGTCATCCGGGCGTTGGCGCGGTCCGAGCGCGATTTAAAGACCGCGAGAAAAATCATGGCGGAAGATTGGGATTGGGGATTTGCCGTGACGTATAACGCTGTGCTCCAGGCCTCGCGGGCCTATATGTTCTCGCAAGGATATCGCCCGGCAAGTGCCCAGGGACACAAGAACACTTTTGCCTTCATGGCTATAGCGATGGGCAAAGACTATGAGGATTTGATTACGTATTTCGACCGAATGCGAAACAAGCGGAATCGGGCCATCTATGATGTCGCCGGACTGATAACCGAGACCGAAGCGCGCAATTTGTTTAAAAGAGCAACGGAGTTCGTAGCCCTGATTCGAGACAGGTTAGGCGCAGAGAAATAATAACAACGGACGCTATCATCGATAATTGGCTGAATCACAGTATAGTCTTGTTAAAAATCCCCTGGTCCGGTAAAAATAGTTGAGGTAAAAACGAGGCAGCTATGGAGCCGGACCTGATCATCTATCCTACTTCCCGGGCGTTGCGGCAGAAGCAGCGCCGGGAGCTTTTAAGACGCCCTTTCTTTGATGGACGTCGCCACATCTCTCTCGCGGCTTTCCTCGGTGGCTGTGAGGACGCGGCTCGTCTGACCGGGCTGCTTCGGGGTTCCTCCGGCCGGCCGCTTGAACGGATCGATGATTTAAAAGGTGGGATCGCGGTGGTGGAGGCGGCGGAGCGGTTTGTCGCTTCACCGCCGGTTTCGCTCCAGGTTCTCAGCGCCCTCTCCTGCCGGGGGGTGGAGGAGATTCTGGAGCAGATGATCGAGTATGTCTCGCCCCTGGCCGACCGGGCGGATGCCTTCCTTGATATCCTGGAGGATGAATGTAGCTCTCCCAAGAACCGTGAACTGGCCACGCTTTACCGGATCTACCGCGAGGTCTGTGAGGAGTTTGGGATGGCCGATCTGGCCCGGGTCAATGAAGCGACATTGCGACTCCTCCGCGGACCGCGGGAGGAGTGGCCGGCATTCTTGAGACCGGTGGGGTCAATTATGCTGGCCGGGGTCCGGTGGGTGGGACCATTTGTGGAACAAGTGGTCCGGGCGCTTGAAGAAGCTCCGGATCCGGTCCCGGTAACGATCAGTCATATTCTGGAGGAGCACGAGCAGGACTGGTGGGGGAGGGGGTTGATGGCCGGGGCCGGTCGGTTGATCTTCGGGGAGGAAGACAGGGGCGAATCGGAACGGGACGAGCAATTCGAGCAGACGACTCGAGAGGCTCTTGATCGTCTTCGCGAAGGGTACGCGATGCTTGACCCCGGGCTGGTCGGCAACGCCCGACTCCATGTCTCTTTCTCCAACTCGGTCGGGAGGTATGGAGAGGTGGAAGACCTGGCCCGGCGGATTGTCTGGGAGACCCGGCAGCGGGAGAATCCGGTCCGCCCGGAAGACATCTGTATCGTGGCCCGGGATATCGGGCGGTACGCGGACCCGATCCGGAGCGTCTTTCCCCGCTTCGAAATCCCTTTTTATTTCCGGCGAGGGCTCCCGGTCCTCTCCGCGCCGATCGTTAAGGTGTTGCTCCGCTTCATTGAAATCTCGGTGAAAGGTTCCCGGGATGCCTTCTGTTCTCTTCTGGAGAGCCCCTGGCCGGACTGGGAGAATATTATTGGCGATCCCGGTGCCGCCGGGAAACTGGCGGATGATATACGCCGATCCGGGGTTGAGCCGGAGATCAGATCGGGTGAGGATATGAAATCCAGGCTCCTGGCTTACTATGAGCGCCGCCGCCGTTATAGCAGGAGAGAGGCGGCTTCCTCCGTTGCTCTGGCTGAAGAAGCTTTACGGCGGGTGAAGGGTGTGGCTGCTCCGGGGAGTTTCCGGGAGGGGGTCGCGGATCTCTTACGGCGGCTGGATAAAGAGTTCCGCCTGCCGTCACGCCTGCGCCGATTGGCCGATGACAGCTCCGGCTCCGGAGACGAGCGAAGGGGTTATCTATTCAATGCCCGCGCTTACGCGGCGGCCCGGCGCGCCCTGGAACTCCTCCACGATCAACTGCCTCGCGGTCGGGAGTTCAGCTGGCGGCGGATATATAACATCGTGGTTCGGGCGTTGGAAGGACTCAATGTCTTCCCTCTGCCTCCCGATGAATCGGGGGTCTGGATCCTCAGTCCCCATGATATCGGCGGTCTTCGCTTTAAGGTGGTGATAATCGCCGACCTTACCTCCGGCTCTTTTCCCCGCCTTCCTCTGGAGAGCCCGATCTTTTCGGATCGTGAGCTGGATAAGATCCAGGAGCGGATGGGGGCGCGTCTGCCGGCTTCCGCTCTAGCCACTTCCACGGTCCGCTCGAGCCAGGAGAACCTGCTCTTCCTCACCACACTGGCCGCCTCTACCGAGAGGATCGTTATCTCCGCCGCGACCCGGGATGAGAGCGGCCGGGAGATCTCTCTCTCGGTCTTCTACAGTACTCTCTGGCGTCTGGCCGGCTGGCCCTCATTCGGCCGAGACCTTCCCGAACTCCCACCCGACCCTTATGACACTTACCGGCTCACGTCCGATGTCGGATATATAAGCGAGCACTGGCGCCAGCAGCGAAGTCCCAATCTCCATCCCGGTGAGCGGACGCCGTTGCCGGGTGAATCATTTGCCGGAACGGTCCCTCTCCCCTTGAGCGTTACCGCCGCTGAACGAAGAAGGGCGATCGCCCGGGATCTCTCCGTGGTGGAGGGACTCAGAGAAGGGGAACCGGAGCCGGCCGCCCGGAATGTTGCCCATGGACTCAAAGTAGAGTCGCTCCGAACCTCGTTCTTTGAACGGCAGGGCGCCGGCGAGGATTCCGGCGCGGTCATCCGCTATCTTCCCGGTGAACTCCGGTACAGCGGAGCTCTGGGCGGCGGATTCGATGACAGTGATCCGGAGAAGGCTCCCCGGCGGGAGTTTACCACCACCGAGTTGGAGAAACTGGTCGGCTGCCCGTATGCGTTCTCTCTGGAGAGGATTTTGCACTTCCGGGAAGTTGAGACCAATGAACTGGAACCGAGCGCCCGGGACCGCGGCACCGCGATCCACAAAATCCTGGAACTCGGATTCCTGCTCCTCCGGGGGGAGAGTCCAGCCGACCTGCTCCCCACGATAAGAGCGATCGGGGAAGAGTACCGTTCACTCCGACGCCCGGCCTGGGCGGTGCGGGACGGGAAGGGCTGGGTATTGGTCAGGTCATCCTTGCCTCCGGATTCCCCCCGCAAGGCAATTCCCCTGGTCTGCATTGAAGGCGGGAGTGACAAGGAGAGGGAGCGCTATCTTGCTTATTTTACTGAGATAGCCGGGGCGGTCCTGGACCGGGCCGAGGCGGAGAACTGGATGCTGGGAGTGAAAGAGCAGCTTGGTGTCGAGCGGCGGCGGATCATTCACGCGGTCCGGAGGATTGTCGCCTTAAACTTTTCTCCTCCGAGATATAAAAAGTCGGATATCTTCTCCGGCCAGGGGAAGGGTGGGGATGAGAAACTGATCCGCGCCACCGCGTTGGTGGAGTATGTCTTTGGAATGGAAGATGAGACTTCAGAGCCTCCGGTTTATCTCGTTGATCCCGGTGATCCCGACCGCGAGATCGCCGTTCGGGGAAAGATCGACCGGGTGGACCTGATCTTCGCCGATAACCGCTTGGCGGCAGTATCGGTTATCGATTATAAAGGGTCCTCCAAAGCCGGGCTGACATCTACCGGATTGGCGACGGAGATAACCGCCGGCCTGGACTGCCAGCTCCCCATCTACGGCCTGGCCGCCCGGCGTTACTTCGGGGATGAAATTCCGGTGATCATGCAGTACCTTTCTTACGCTTCGCCGAAGAAGAAACTGGAGCGCGACGCTGTAAACCACTGGATCGGGCTGGACAAGGAACCGTTGACGGCCGAACAGTGGAAAGGATTATGCGTTGATCCGGAAGCCGATCTGACCGATCCGATGCGGGAGGCGATCTTTAAGGCTCTCGACCGGGTGGAAGCCGGAGAGTTCCTGGTCGATCCGGCGAAGTGCAGTTCATATTGCAGCTTTAAGACCTTCTGCCGATATTTGCCGGGTGTCTTAGCGGTTGAAAAAGAAGAAGATGAAGGATGATGACAGAAAATAATAAAACAACCAAAGACCATGTCTCTTCGATAAGGTTCATCGCTTCGGCGGGGACCGGCAAGACCCATCGGGTGACCGGTCTTTATACTGCCTTGATCCTGGGACATCCGTATCCGGAGGAACCGCTCGGCCCAATCGCGGCGGGTGGGGTCTTCGACGGCTCCGACCGGGTTCCCTGCGAAGAGATCCTGATGCTGACCTTTGCCCGGAACGCCGCTTCCGAGATGCGGACCAGGATCACCACCGAGATCGAGAAGCAGCTGGAGGCGGACCCGGACCGGGCCGATTTCTACTGGCAGCTCCTCCGGCGGATCTCCGGCGCGGTTATCTCTACCATTCACGCCTTCGGTCAGAGGCTGATCGCCCAGAACGCTCTCTCCCTGGGGATTGCCCCTTCCTTCCGGGTCCTGGAGGAGGATGAGGCCGAAAGTCTGCGGAAGGAGACGATGGCGGCGGAACTGCGAAGATCTCTCTCTGAATCATCTCCGGAGGAGAGGGAGGCGATGGAATCTCTCTGCCTGGGACGCCGGCCCGGAGATCTTGTTACGGCGGCCGGCGCGTTTATCCACCAGTGTGATAGCCTGGGTGTGGATATATCGGTTCTGGCTCCGGAGGAACTTTTGCCGGTGCCGGCGGTTCCTGCTTATGGTGATCTCCTCACTTTAGAGGGTTACTTCGACGAAAGTTGCGCGGATAAGAAACCATATAAACCGGCTTTAGCCTTTATCGCGGAGCTTCGGGATGAGTTGTCATCTCTTGACCGGGGAAGTGCCGGGCGTGCGGTATCAGCCTCCGCTTCCCGATTACTGGACTTGACGAAGGGCGGGTGGGGCAAGGAAGGGATGAAAGAGGTAAAGGATATAATAAAATCCCGACTGGAAGTTCTGAAGTCGTATCCGGATCAGGTCCGGGCCCGGGAGTTGCTCTTCCATTTTCTCGGGTATGTCAGCCGTTGTAAAAGAGTTTACGAAGAGGCCAAGAAAGAGCAGGGGGTACTTGATTTTACCGACCTGCTCCTGAAATCCCGGGACCTGGTCCGGCAGACCCCCACGATACTTCCGGACTTCTCGGTTATTATCGTCGATGAAGCCCAGGATAACTCCCGCGCCCAGAATGAGCTGATTGAGACGATCCGGGCGGCGACCGGCGCGTCCCTGGTTCTCTGCGGTGATATCAAGCAGACTATTCATACCTGGCGAGGGGCTGATCCCGATGGGATGGCTGAACTATCCCAGCGATTAAAACTTGCCCCGGTCCCGCTCCGGGTCAGTTACCGGAGTCAGAAGAGTATTCTGGACTGGGTCAACGATCTCTTCCGGGCGGTGGTCTTCGATCCCCAAAGTTACGATGAGGATGCCCACTTATTGCCCTGTGACCGGGCTCCGGCGGACTCCGGTCCGGCGGTGGAGTTAATCCTTCCGGAGTGGGAATCGTCATTCGATCAGGTTACTGTGCCAAAGAGCACCCCGGAAGAGAAAGCGATGGTGGAACTGACCGACAGGGATTTGAAGACGATAGTGGAGTCGGGGAAAAAAGTTGGGGGGATTCCCGCCGACCGGTGGTCGGAATGGTCGGCGGTCTCCGATGAGAGGTTATCCCGGGAGGCCCGGGTGGTGGCCTTGAGGATCAGCCTTCTCTGCCGTCCGGATAGCGAGTCCGGGTTTCGACCGCGTTTCCTCTTTGATTCCGATAAGTGGTGGGATAATGATCGCGTCCATTACCGGCACCGGGATATTACCATCCTGCTCCGGGCTACCGGCCGCCAGGAACTTTACGAAGCGGCTCTTCGGGAGCGGGGGATCCCCTATACCACCGGCGGGAAGGGGAGGGGGTTCTACTTCCGGCAGGAGGTCCGGGATATCTCCAATCTCCTGAATATGCTGGCCTTTCCCCGGGACGATCTGGCTCTTCTGGCGGTCGCCCGGTCTCCCTTCTTCTCGCTCAGTGATGAAGCCATCGGGATACTTTTGACCGGAAAAAACGGAGTTCCCCGGGGATATCGGATTCGCCGGGCGCTCTATTCCGGTGCGCCGCGGCAGCGGGGCTATGAGGAGTCTCTTCATCGGGCCGGACTGGCCGAGGAGATAGAGGTTTATCGCCGGGCAGTCCGGATACTGAATTTGCTGCGGAGGTTGGCCGGGCGATTGAACGGGGTTGACCTGATCCGACGGGCGATCGATCTGACCGGCTATGACGCGATCCTGGCCGGATCGTTCAACGGCCTCCAGAAGCTGGCCAATCTCCGGGCGTTACTGGCCAACCTCCAGGACCGGGAACGGCGGGAACACCTTGATCTGGCGGGGTTGGCGCGTCTTCTGGTCGATGAGATAAAAGATGAAACCAAAGACCCCGACGCCGCGGTCCTTGATCCTTCCAATGACGCGGTCACCATCAGCACGGTCCATGCCGCCAAGGGCCTGTCGAGCCCGGTTGTCTTTATCCCGGATCTGAGACGCCCCCCCCGTCCCGGTGGAGACTGGATCAGGATCAGAAGATCCGGGGGTGGGGAGCATATTGTGACCGGCAAGACCCGGGTTATCGGTGATGAAGGAGAACAACTGGATCTGGGAAGTGCCGGCCTGGAAGAGGCCCGGGAGGCGGTGAGGGCCGAGGAAGACGAAGAGTCACGGCGTCTCTTCTATGTGGCCGCCACCCGGGCCCGGGATCTGGTGGTTCTTTCGGGTGAGAATGCCGGCCGCAAAGGAGCCTGGCGGGAGTGGATAAATAAATATCTTCTTCTGACGGGTAAACCGCCGGAACTGGTCCGGATCGTCCCTTACCGGGAGTTGTTGAAAGCGTCCTCTTCCGCGGATCGGGCAGGAAAGAGGATTGTTCTTCCCTCGGCCGGGCAGCTCTCCGCGGTTCCCGCCCGGGCGGAGACCGTATCGCTGCCTGAAACGTACCGGCTGGCCGCGACGGTCCTGAGTGGTGTCCCCGAGCGACGTCCCGGGGAGTCGGACGACGAGTCCCGGAAGGCCCGGCGTGATTACGCGCGGACTGGTCTGGTCAACCTCCCCCCCGCCTATTTTATGAGTAAGGGATCTCCCGATTCCACCGGGGGAGAGGGGGAGGACCAGGTGATGAAGGGCGGGGATGACCCGGAGAACGCCTTCAGCCGTCAGGTCAGCGCCGGCCTCTTCGGGCATTCGGTCCTGGAGAATCTCGATTACCAAAAGCCCCTCGCACCGCAGATAGAGAACGCGGTCTCGAGTTACGGCGGGGACGAGAGTGCAATCTCATCCCTCCGGCGTCAGCTTGGAGCGGGGGCCTCTGCGGTCGCCGGGATGCTTGCGGGGGTCAGACCGGAAGAGATCATCCGGGAACTCCCCTTTGCCGCCCGCTTCACACACGGGGGCGCGACCGTCATTGTCGACGGTGCCATCGACCTCCTCTACCTTAAAGATGGGGCCTGGCATATCGTGGACTATAAATTCTCCGGTCGCCCCCGCTCCGATTTGAAGAAGAAGTATGACCTCCAGCTCGGGATCTACCGGGACGCCGTCTCTGGAGCGATACCCGGCCAGGTAGAGCGGCTCCCGTTCTTCCAGGAAGGCGCCGCCCCCGCGGTATTCACCATAACTATCCTGGGAATCGGCGTGGACGGTACTATCCGTAACGTCACTCTTAGTAACGAGGAGGTGGGCGATGTCCCGGCCCGGGTTATCGCCGCCGCTCGCCTGATCCGTTCGGAGTGTACCCCTCACGGGCCGCACTCCGCAGAATGACCTTCGATCATCGTGGGGTAAAAAATCGCGCGTTGCCCCGAGAAGAAATTGCTGTTATGTCTAATAGCCCGGTTGCTATCTGTGGTATCCTATGGTAAAATCTTGGCGTGAGTAAAATACTGGAAAAGATTATTGGCCTCATTGGAGAAGGCCAAGTCCGCATTTCGGACCATGGTTATGACGAACTTACGGCCGATGGCATTTTCGTTCGGGATTTGGTTGAGGGGATCGCCAGGGGGAAACAGGTTGAGGACTACCCAGACTATCCGAAAGGTTCCTGTGTGTTGGTTTTGCAGTCAGATCGGGACGGTCAACCAGTTCACGCTGTTTGGGGAATACCAAAAGGCGAGACAGGTCCCGCCGTTTTAGTCACAGCATATCGTCCTGATTCAAGCAAATGGTCAGATGATTTCACGAGGAGGAAGAAATGACGACGAGGCATTACAACAAGCTCGTGCATGAGAGAGGATACGTGGCGGAGGTAGATGTCGAGTTAATAGAGTCTGAAACAAGTTGGTCCCCATACCTTTCGCTACAAGACGCCTATAAGCTCGACGATGTACGCGAGGCGCTTCAACGAGGAGATATCAAAGCTGCCTCACGCCTGGCAAAAGTCTTTACTTTGACTCCGGTTGCGGTATAAAAAATCAAGGAGACTTAAACCCAGAAGGCGATCCTTCTTACCGCCGATGAACTGAACCGGGATTACAGTAAGTATAAGTCGAGCACGATATCATACCGGTGGCTGGTGAAGCGGCTCGCGCTCAGGGCCGATCGCATTCATGAGCGGTCAAGGTGTATGAGCCAGGCATATCTGGTGACCGTCTCCCGTAGTATTCGGAGGGATGATGCAGCATGGAAAAGATTCGCTTAATAGAAAGACCGGAATGGAAGGCCCTGCAGGCACACTATAAAGAGCTGAGGGATATTTCAATGAGATCTCTCTTCCGGGACGACCCCGGGCGCGCCGGACGTTTTTCATTGATGGCGAGCGATCTCTTTCTTGACTACAGTAAGAACCGGATTACGAAAGAGACGATGAGGCTGCTTCTCGCTCTTCCGGAGGCGGTAGGCCTCCGGAAGGCAATTGACGCTATGTTTTCAGGGGAGAAGATCAACCGGACCGAGAACCGCTCGGTGCTTCATATCGCCTTGCGGGCGCCGGAGGGGGCATCAATCCTGTTGGATGGGGAGAACGTGGTCCCGGGCGTCCACCAGGTACTGGGGCGGATGAGCGCGTTTGCCCGGAAGGTTCGTTCCGGGAAATGGAAGGGTTTTACCGGGAGGCCGATCCGCAATGTGATCAACATCGGGATCGGGGGATCGGACCTGGGGCCGGCGATGGCGACCGAGGCTCTGAAGGCTTACGCCGACCCTAAATTGACGGTGCGGTTTATCTCCAACGTGGACGGGACCCATTTTGCCGAGACGGTCCGGGATCTTAATCCCGCCGAGACCCTTTTTATTATCTGCTCCAAGACCTTCACCACCCAGGAGACATTGACCAATGCCCGGTCCGCCCGTGACTGGTGCGTGAGGGCGCTGGGGAGCGAGGCGGCGGTGGGTGCCCATTTCGTGGCGGTCTCTACCAACGGAGAAGAAGTTACCGCTTTCGGGATCGATACCGAGAACATGTTTGAGTTCTGGGACTGGGTCGGGGGACGGTACTCGCTCTGTTCGGCGATCGGGCTCTCCCTGATGATTGCCATCGGGCCCGAGCATTTCGGTGAGATGCTGGCGGGGTTCCGCATTATGGACCACCATTTTCACCACGCTCCCTTCGGTGAGAATATGCCGGTGATCCTGGCGCTGGTAGGGATCTGGTACAATAATTTCTTCGACGCCCAGAGTTACGCCGTCCTCCCCTATGATCAATATCTGAGCCGTTTCCCCGCTTATCTTCAGCAGCTGGACATGGAGAGTAACGGCAAGTCAGTTGACCGGCAGGGGCGGCGGGTGAACTACCAGACCGGCCCCATCGTCTGGGGCGAGGCGGGTACCAACGGGCAGCACGCGTTCTACCAGTTGATCCACCAGGGGACCAAACTTGTCCCGGCCGATTTCATCGGCTTCTGTACCTCACATAATCCCCTGGGCGATCACCATGAGAAGCTACTGGCCAACTTCATCGCCCAGCCGGAAGCCCTGGCCTTCGGTAAGAACCCGGATCAGGTTCGGGCGGAAGGGGTGGAGGAGAGCCTGGTGCCGTTCAAGACCTTCGAAGGGAATCGGCCGACCAATACAATTCTGGCCGAGCGTCTCACCCCCTCGGTTCTGGGGCAGTTGATCGCCCTTTACGAACACAAGATCTTTACCCAGGGACAGATCTGGGATATCAACTCCTTCGATCAGTGGGGGGTGGAGCTGGGGAAGATTCTGGCCAAGCAGATTCTGGACGAACTTACATCCCGGGAAGAGCCGACCTTAAGTCACGATCCTTCCACCAACGCGCTCATCCGCCGCGTCCGGGCTAATAGCCCCTTAAATGCTAAATCAAGGTTTGACCCCACAACCATAAACCCCGGATCCGGGGAAGGAGGGAGGGATGGCTAATCTTTATAAGATAATCGAGATCATCGGGAATTCCCCGGTCAGCTATGCCGAGGCGAGCAAAGCCGCCATCGCCGAAGCGAGCAAGACTGTAAGAGAGATCTCCTGGTATGAGGTTGATAACATGGGCGGAAAAGTCAAGGACGGGGAGGTGGTCAACTTCCAGGTGAAACTGAGAGTCGCCTTTAAGGTGGTTGGGGAATAGGGACTGGTGACTGGTGATTGGTGAATGGTGACATGCTTCACCGCGGCTGCCATACGGATTGCATGATTCATAAGGCACCCGGCTGTCTTAATTATTATAACTTTTGTCTACCGCCTGAGTTAGGCCTTTGATCCAGTCGCCCGCTTCATAGATATATTCCGGTGTCTCTTCCCCTTCCTCATCGCTTTCCAGTTGATCTTCCGGCATCGGGGGAAGCACCGCGTCACTGAGGACCGCCACCGCGCTGCCGAAGATCGGTGTCTCTACCTCAAAAGCCAGGGGGATCCGGCGCCGGTCTACCGTTACCCAGGCCAGGAGGTCTCCCTTCTTCAAGGGGTCTCCGTTATGGGTAGCGCTGGGCTTCATGGCAAAAGCCTTGACCTTTCCGATCGGCTCGGTTTCGAAGAGACCCTTCTCGACAACCTCCACCTCGACCTTCCAGTTCTTCTCGTCGGCGTTCACGTCCAGTCTCAACTGTTTTCCCAGTCCCATCGGCTGCCGCCGCAGCCAGTAAACCATGCTGAGTACATCCTGGACGTCGGGAGGGATGTTCATCGTCCTGGGTTTTCGATCCTTCTTGTCCTCCCTGCTATAGGTGGCGGTCTGTCTCTCCTGATTGTACTCAACAACTTCGTGCCTCCCGTAGTGACCTTCCTTGATTACTTTTTCGAACCGGAGAGGATAACCTCCCTCCCGAGAGATCCAGGTATGGACCGTATCCTCGATCTTAAAGAAATTGGAGAGGAACTCATTAGAGATGGTGGTGAAGGATAGGTGATAGGCTTCCTCCTCATTGATGACCTCCAGGCCGTGATTCTCCAGAATGAGCTGGCCGACCGGGATGCCGATCCAGCTCACGTCGTAGGTCAGTTTCTCCCCCGCCAGCAGGTTTGTGATCGGTTTCTTCACTCCCGTGTCATCTTCCAGACCATCATTATAGAACGGACCTTCCGCCGTATCTTCTTCCGCCGTGAACCTGATCCCGGTTGCGCAGCCGGTGATTATTAAACCGGCCAGGAGGAGAAAGATGAAGCTTGAATGTGTGTTGCCCCTCATGCTCTTTTAGACACCCGAACTGATGAATTCATTCAATTGTTTTTTTCCCTTCGGGAATAAGATAACAGACAGCCCTCACCGTTGCCGGTGAGGGCTGTAAAAACAATCCCGCTTAAAAAGGGAATTACTTAACTTCCGGAATCGTGCAACCCTTGCCGTCGAAGACAATCTCCATCTTGGACTTGGACATATTCAAGACAGAGTCCGGATCTTTATCCACGTCAAAGATCCACTCAGCGGTATCTTTCCCCTTGATCGGAGCGGTAGTGGAGATAATTGCCCCCGGGGTATGGATCTTCATTGCGACCCGCATTCCAGCCAGCATCGGGAGCATGGCTTTCATCTGTTCCGTATCAGCTTCGCCACCGCCCATCTCATCACCTGACATCTTGGAAGTGATGACATAGTTTCCGTCAGCGTTTTTGGTGATGGTAATCGGGCTGTCTCCCATAGCCTCGGCGTCGTTCAACTTGGAGATATCCTTGAAGTCAAAAGCGATATTCATGTACTTCCAGCCGCCTTTGGTCGTAGTCTCAACGTTTTTCAAGACAATCCCCTGTTCTTTCATGGCCTCAAACTTGCTTTTAACCTTGGCCTCATCAAATTCAAATTGATTGTCGTCCAACTCCGCTTCCTCTCCCTCCTGCTTGCCCATCTGGGCCATCGCTTTCATCTGGTTGATGGTCTGTTCACTCATAGCGTACATGAATTCGACGCTTCCGGATCCATCCTTATTGAGGGTAATGTCCTGTTCCATCTTGATGCATCCGCTGAAGGCAACAACCATCAAAAGGCTCAATACCCAGGCCCATCTTTTCATCTCTTCCTCCTTTGTCCGTTTCTTTTGGACAAGTTTTCTGATTTTCAATCTGCCGGCCTTTGCCCTTTATACAGCAGACATATTATAAGATACCTTTTAGACTTTGCCCGGTCAATTAAAAACTAGCCTCCGCGGTCCCCGCGCCGACTTTTCGTTTGGCAAATGTTACTGCCTGTAATAGACTGATGCCATCTCATTAGAGGGAGAGATCGTATTATGTCGATTGCTTTCCAAATACCCGCATCTTCAGGAGTACCCCGGAAGAGACCTGCCGCACGCATCAGGCACCAGGTGAATCCGACTGACTCTCCGCGCCTCGGGCGCGAACCTCCCCGTTTTGCTTTATGGGGGCGCACCCGCACCTGGTATCCGTACCACGGGTACGCCCGGGAAATCGCGTTTCGAATCATTCCCTTCGTCCCACTCATCCCGGAGAAAGTCGCGCCCCGGACCCTGGTCCCGAGGATCCTCTTCTTCCTAATCCCGCTCCTGATCCTTCCCCTCTATCTCCGACTTGCCCGGTTGATCTATCCCGGGTTATTTCTCTTAGCGAGGACTATCCGTCCGCCCAGTTCGCTGAGCTTTTTCCGGGAGATGTATATCCTGATTCTAGCGGCCGCCTCCGTTGTCATACTCCAGATTGTCTTCGCCTTAATCTTCTTCCCCCGGTCCGGGCCAACGCGCGCGCGCCAAGAAATTCATTGGTGGGAGGCGAGCGTGGTGGGGGGTCTCCTGTCATTAGGGGTTTACGGAGTACTCCGGGGATTCCAGGCGTCTCCCTCAGATCACCTTTTCTTTCCCGCCGCCGCTCTCGGGGCGGCTGTCTTCTGCTGGCTCTTGATCTCGGGGATTATTCTCTTCTCAGCTATCGGAAGGAAGGAATACCCCTGGGCCGATTCGAACGGCCGACACCCGGTTTAGGAAACCGGTGCTCTATCCTCCTGAGCTACAGGGGCTTAAAATTTTCCTCCGAAAAATTTTAATAATAATATAATCGTCACAGCATATTTTAACAATATAAATCACTCCATGATTACTCCATGGTAATCAATTAATATAAAGCCAGTTACTATTTTGCATTGCTCGGCCAAGCTCCTGATGGAGAAGCAGGGATGAAGATATTGATAACTGGAGCCAACGGTTTTATCGGCTCTCACCTCCTCCGCCGCCTTACATCGAATCCGGACTACCAGGTAAGCGGACTGGTGCGGGAGACCTCCAATCTCTTCCGCCTTAAAGATGGCTCTTATCACCTTCTCTACGGATCCCTCAACGAACCATTGAAGGACAAGGTTCAAGGCTTCGATGTGGTTATTCATACGGCGGCCCGATCGAGTGACTGGGGCGATTATAATAATTTCTATCGGACGAACGTGGAAGGGACGGTTAATCTGTTGCAGGCTTCAATCGCCGGGGGTGTTGGACGATTTATCCATTTCAGCTCGACTGTTATCTATGGTTTCGGGGGCAACCGGTTAACCGGGGAAGAAAAGCCTCCGGCACCCTTTCCCAACCCATACTGTCTGACCAAGCTCGCGGCTGAGAGAGAGCTTCTTCGATCCAGAGACAGAATCGATCTGGTCATCCTTCGGCTATCCAATGTCTTCGGCCCCGACGATCTGACCACCACATATCCATTGTTTGAGGCACTGCGGAAAGGAATGCCCGGATTTCCGGCCGGCGGGAGATATCTTACCTCTCCCTGTTATATAGGTAATCTGGTCGCGGCGACTGAACTGGCCCTTAAGGCCGAATGTTCCTCCGGGGAAGCGTTCAATATCTCCGACGGAAATGACATTCCCTGGTGCGATTTTCTGGCTCTGATCGCGAAGGAGATGGGGGTAAAACCTCCCCGGTGGGCGCTTCCGTCCCGGCCGCTCCTTCTAACGGCAGGTATTCTGGAGAAGGTATACGCCTTCTTCGGTTCCACCCGTCCCCCGGTGATCACCCCCTATAGAATTGCCCAGGCGGTGAACGATTACAGTTTTAGCATCGAGAAGGCAAGAAGCGTGTTGGGATATGCCCCCCCCACTTCAACGGAAGAGGGGATCCGCCGCAGTGTCGAGTGGTTCAGAAAATACAGTAATCAGTAACCGGTAATCAGTAATCAGTTGAGCTTGGCTGATCCGGGCACCGATGACTTCTCCTTTCTTATCTTCCCCGTCAGATACCGCGCGACCCGGTTCCGGCGCAGAACCCATCCTGGAATGCCGGAGGAGAGATTTGAACTCTCACGAGGTTGCCCTCACGGGATTTTGAATCCCGCGTGTCTGCCAGTTTCACCACTCCGGCTTATAATTTTTCTACGAAAAAAAATATATTGGATTTCCCCAGGTAAGACAATGAATTAATCTCCGTTGGAACCTTCAAAACTTCGAATTGCCGCTCCCCGATCGTCGAAGTTTTCGAATATATTCAGAAAACCGCTCACCTCGAAAACCTTACGGGGTTCTCCCGTTAGTTTAAGGAGCTTCAGGGCGCCCCCGCGGCTCGTGGCCTTCTTCTGGATCCTCAGGAGAGTAGCCAGGGTAGAGCTGTCCAGGTATTCCAGGTCTTCCACGTCGAGCAGAAGATTGGCCCGGCCCCGGGCCAGGTACGCCTCTAAGATTTTACTCAGCTCAGTGGACGTATAGATATCGGCCTGTCCCCCGACCTTTATGATGGCCATCCCTTCTTCTTCTCCCAGTTCACAGGTTAATTTTCCCATGATGCCGATGAACTCTCTCCTCATAAAATTTCCTCCCAATAAATTTTAGGGTTCTCTATTATTTTATGTGGTTAGTTTGTTTTTTTGTAGTGGTCAAGTTTACTTGATCTCGGGCGGAGCCGAGGATTATATTCTGGCTCAGGCGCCCGGATTTTTCAATTAAATTTATTTTACGTAATCTCCCCAGTTCAAACCTTGACAGTAGATTAAGGAGACGTTAATCTTGTTTTAGAATTGTTTTGAATAAAAATTTAGGGAGGAAATTTTTATGAGGAAGAAGATATTTATTATTCACGGCAAGGGAGTCAACCGGGGGATCGGTAAGGAAGGCGGAGGCGATCTTGATACCGTCTCCTCCAGCGCCTTCTATATGGTCTGGGCGAAGAACGCTCTGAAAGAAGAACTGGGGCGGGAACCGGTCTACGGAGAGGATTTTGAGGTTGACTTTATTAATTATTCCGAAGGGGTGAGCCACCTGGCGGTTCATTCCGGCTGCGACATCTATCTGCCGGACTTTCCCATTGACGCGCTCACCACCAGGATGAAGATGCTGGTGATGGAGGAGGAAGAGTCGGTCGGTCTTATCAACCGGTTCACCCGGGAGATCAACGAGTTCAAACTCTGGATCATCCGGAATGCCGATAAGGTTAGCGAAGACCTGAAGGGTATCTTCAACGCCACCTTCAAGCAGATCCCCAAGGTGCTGGAACACCAGGAGAAGGCCGCGTTACTGACCGCGCTGAACATTTTGGAAGTAATACGCCACGTGACTGAACTGGAGGTGCTGGACCGGGAGGAAGATGAATCGGTTAGTCCGGAGTTCCTGGCCGGTTACATGAAGGGGGTGGTCGCCAACCTGACCGGGAACAAACTGAAGGATCTGAAGAAGTCCCTTAAAGCCGCGCTGAATGATACCAACAAGGAGAAGATGATCGATAAGCTGGTCAAGAAGGGGGGTGAGCGCGAGAATATCATTGCCTTTGATAAAGCGATGAAACGGGACATGTCCACCAACGGCCGGGTTAACTATACCGACGAGTTGATCATTGTGATGGTGGAGATGATCGCCTACCTGATCCGGGGTCTGAAGCAGCTCAGGGATCTCCCCTGGGATGATAAGTTGCGAGAGTCATATTCGTTGATCCTGTCCGGGATCGGGGGAGATCTGAAACGGCACCTGCGGGTGATGATGGCCCTGGGCGGCGCCCTGCCCGCCGACTCCTCCGAAAAGGTGAAGGGGCTAATCGCCGGGATCGACGAAGCCTGCAACAGAACCATCGAGATTATCTCCGGGATCGAAGGTTACGTTCCCGGCGCCGCGGCGGAGGAGAAGGATTATCCGATCCGGATCATGCTGACCGAGGAGGCAACCGGAAAGGCCGTCCCCGGGATCGAGATCGTGGTGAAACGTCTGGAGGGGTCCGGTTCGTTTATCCTGCCCGACGGGTCCAGCAGTTCGGATGAGACGGTTATTGTTTCGACCGACGAACGGGGGACGGCGACCCTGAAATATCAGCCCGCTGCCCCGGATGAGCGGTACCGTTTCTCCGCCACCTTCGACAATCTTCAGGAAGTATTTCTCCCTTCGGACGTTCCGCCGCCCGATTCGACCCTGGCGGAGACATTCGACGAAATTGGCTCGGAGATGGCCGAAGAGGAGTTCGACGAAAAAGAACCCGAAGAAGACTCGGGGGTTGACCGGGCGCTGAAGGTCACCCTGACCGTTATCGAGCGGCAATTCCGGAAACTGCGTGAAAATGATGTCATCTTCACCAGTCTCGATGACCACCACCCCTATACCCAGGAGATCTTCGATCTTTTAAAGAGATTGGAGGGAGAAGGAATCATCAAGCATATCCAGATTCAGAGCCTTCCCCGCGGCCAGGAACTCCCGATCGAGGAGCAGACCTGCGGTTCGGCTCTGGTTTATAAGGATCGAATTGAGGGAAAGCCCTGGGACAATCCGGGGCTGGCCGAACTGCGGCGGATCGCGATCCTCCAGGATCTTCATATTGAGTTAGAGCCGCTGGCCCTCGAACTCTCCAAGCTGATCGGATCCAAGTTCAGCAAAGTGGAGATGGCCACCGGTCTGGCGGAGGGGATCAAGGACTACGACAGCATGCGGAATATCATGCAGTCCACCGGCTGGGATAAGAAAGTAGAGGAGTATGAAGCGGGGTTGGAGAAGGTCCTGCCCCGGACCGAACAGATTCTGGGGAGGATCGACTTCCATAAGCCGGATAATGAAGACGCCAAAGTCCGGATCATGGCGGCGATCTCACCGTTCTGCGACGCGAAGAAAGGGGAGACCCAGATTAACGTCGCCTCCGCGATCGGGTACTGGATGGGGAAGAAGGGATATCCCGCCGACTATATCTTCTACTGCTACGGCTCCCATCTGATGACCACCCGGAAGCCCAACGAGGAGGAGACCTCGCTCAACCTGAGCACGGTCTGCCAGGCGATGGGGACCAAGGCCGACGGCGGCCACTCCGGCGCCGCCACCTGTAAACCCGCCTCCAATCCCAACTTCCCCACCGAACGGCTCGATAAGGTGCGGGATACCAACTTCCTGGAGTACCTCGAGTACCTGGGGAAGGTGGTGGCGGACTTCTCGGGTCTGAAGTATGAGGGTGTCTCCGAGGTACCCGTGGAGGAGTACACCGGGCCGATCGAGCAGGCGCTCAAGCATGTAGCTGAGAATACTTTCGAGATTAATCTGGAGAAGAAGGATAATCCCGACGACAAGATCCGGGTGCTCTTTACCCGGGCGCCGAAGGTGAACAAGAAGGCGGGCGATGAGAAGCCGTCGTTTCTCCAGGTGGTCAACTACCTGAAACGGACTCAGGAGTTTGACTACCTCGTCTTTTCACAGGGAATGATGTACCGGGTGGTCCTCTGTAACACTGGCGATCCTCAAAAACGGCTCGACCTGCCCGCCCTGGCCCGGCTCATCGGGTGGAGCGAAGACGGCGGGAACGACGTCCTGGCGGTGGCCGATATCAAGAAGAACCCGAAGGTCAAGAAGCGCCTCCGTAAGCTCTTAGGGCCCCACCTGGTCCAGCTTGCCTCCATGATCGCCGCTTTCATCGAGGAGGGGAGCGACTACCGGGTTAGCTCGGTCAGGCCGATCTTCTTTGATGGGGTCGAGGAGCGGGCGACCGAGGTCTGTAAGCGAATGGACGCCGATACTTACGTGATTGATCTTGCTTCCCAGGGAGGAGAAGGGAAAGAGCCAAAGCTCCGGCTGGTGGCCACTCTCTCCCCATCAATCGTGCGCGAGAAAGGGGAGTTCGAGCCCTCTCTCCCGCTTACGGCGGACCATTTCAAAAACCTCAACCCCGACTACCTGATCTATAGTGAGCATGAGTTGAGCTTCCCGCGCACGGATCAGATCATGGTATTGATGAGGGCAGAAGATTCTTCCGGATCCATCAACTGCTCGGAAGCGGTGGCGGCCGGGGCCGGCAAGATGTTTCTCGGAGATGATAAGATTGCGGAGTGTATGCCCAAGTTTATAAAGGGTACTCCGGTCAAGAAGCTCGCGCCCAATAGCTACCGCGAGTACCTGGAGTTTATCATCCCGAAGATGGCGGAGGCGGTGGGTTACACGGTTGATAGCTTCCGGGCATTGAGTGAGATATAGAATTTTTACTGCGTAAAAATTCTAACAAGAGAGTATCCATGAGAAGAATATGGTATGCGGGGGAGTTCTCCCTCGTCTTTATCCTTATCTGCATCTTCTTCCTTTCCTGCGGGAAACAGAAACAGGAGACCGGGCAGGAGTATCTCCGTCTCATGCCCGCGGATACCTTTCTCTATCTGGGGTTTAAGGACTGGAAAGTTCTGCGGGATGAGACCGGCGCCTTTGATTTTATCAGGACCGCCCGGCGCCTCAAGATCGGCCCCCGGATAAGAAAGATGCTGGCGGCGAAGAGCGATATCCCCGCCCCGGCGCGGAGGGCGGCTAAACGGCTGGAAGCATTGAGAACCCGGATCAGCCTCTGGGACCTGCTCGGCGGTGAGATCGCCCTGGGCGCCTTTCCCGGTGAGGAGAAGGAGGCGCCGGTTCTGGCCCTGCTCTGCCGTCTTCCCGCAAAGAAAGCCCAACTCTATACCGATTATTTCCGGGAATTGGTCTCCGTGGCCGGCTTCAGCCCGGAGGAGCTCAATGAGAGTGAGACTGATTATCTCGGCGAGACACTCACCTCCTTCTCTCTTCCTGAAATTCCGGGCCGGATCACCTGGTGCCGGGCGGGCGATATCTTCATTCTTTCCTCGGCGATCGAAGGGGCCCGGGCTATCCTCTCCCGGCTGAAGGGGGAGGGAGGGGGGGCGACCCTGGCGGACGAACCGGCGTTTCGGAAGAGTTTCGAGGAACTTAACCCGGCGGCAAAAGGGGTCTATTATCTTAAGGTCAAGGCGCTCACCGGATTTGTGGAGGAGGCATTAGAAGAGAACTATGCAAAAGCGATTCCTCCGGCGTTATCCGAGCCGGGAGATATAACCGAGGCGCGTTATTATCTGAGGGGGTTGATGAGGGCGGTTAATACGATCGAGACAATAGCGGGGACCTCTGACCTGACTCCGGAAGGATACCGGGAGGAGTCTCGTCTCTATCTGAACGAAGAAAACGGCAGCCGGGCGGTCCTGGACCTGCTCCGGACCGAAGCCCGGGATTGGGATGTACTTGATTATATCCCGGAGGGAGTGGCCGACCTCTCGGCCGGGTATCTCTCTCCGGAGAAACTCTACCGGCCTCTCCTCGATTTTATTACCGGGGACCCGGTTCGGGGAAAGAAATTATCGATTCTCTGGAAGGAGTTTCAGAAGAACGCGGATCTCGATCCGGAGAAAGACCTCTTCTCATGGATGGGTGATGAGTATGCCGTTTCTACGGTCTCTCTCTCCCGGTCGTTCTTCGAGCCGGGGAGCTTCGCCCTTTTCTGGAAGGTGACATCCAGGAAAGATCTGGACATTTTTCTGGACAAGCTCCTCTCCCTGGGGATGAAAAGGTCGTTGAATATCGTCATGGAAGAGTACGGTGGTTGTACGATGAGGACCGTCTATCTCCCGGTCCCGTTATCTCCGTTTAATCCGACGATCGGGCAGGTGGGCGAGTACCTGGTACTGGCCAGTCGGAGAGACACCTTTGAGAATATCGTGGACACCTTTCTAAAAGATAAGAAGAGCGTCAGGCAGAACCCGGACTTCATCCGGATGCGGAAACGAATCGGCAACCGGGGGACCGGCATAGATTTCAGTCGTCTGGAGGATAAGATCGAATCGGCGGTTACGTTTATCAGGAGCTCATCATCAATGATGGGGATGTTGATGGCAACGGTTTCATCTCCGGATGAGGAGATGGTACCGCCCACCTCTCCTGATCCTCAGGAAGTCATCGCCCTTCTGAACGACATTACGAAAGTGATGGAAGACTGGAAGGTCTTTAAATTCCGGGGAGAGGTCAGCCGGTACCGGGAGGGGTGTATCGAGGTCAACGACTTTGTGAAAATTGGCGAGGAGAAAAAATGAAAAAGTGTTTATCGGTATCAGTCCTGGTCTTTTTTCTCTGCCTGCCCGGGCTCGGGGCGGAAGATGTGGAGCCGGTGGATTCGTCGGTGACGATCGGAGGAGAGCTCTGGGGGCGTTATCTACACCTCGATCTCAATCATTGGAAGGATGCCGCCGGGGAGCCGCTTCCCAAGCAGGATCTCTTCTATTACGGGGGTAAAGTAGTGGTCTGTGGACCTCTGGCGGATAGAACTCTCCGCTGGCGGTTCGGGGGTTGCCTGGGCGCGGCCGGCAACAATGATTACGACATCGATGAGGTACACCTGGGGATGCTTACCGGGGGGCTTACTTCCGGGCTGAGCTGGCGCCCGGGGACGGTCGGCCTCAGTCTCGATCTCAGCGCCGGCGGCAGCACCATTACCACTGAGATAAAACGGGCCGAAGAGGAGCGGGACTGGGATCTGTACGAGAGGCGAGACGTGGCCCTCTTCTACTGGGAGCCGCTGTTGAGTCTCGATATCCAGGTCTTTGATATCTGCGTTCTCCGTCTCCAGGGTGGGTACACGTTCCTCTACGGGAAGGGAAAAGAGGTGGGAGGGGTTACCGGCGGTATCGCCTGCGACCTGGGGCGGTGGATTTAATTCACCTCCCCAGCGCATTTTTAGACAGGATTAACAGGATTAACTTCAGACAGGATTAACAGGATTAACTTCAGACAGGATTAACTTTAGACAGGATTAACAGGGTTTTGTATTTACTTCACGGTAACCATGAAATAAAGTAATCGGTAATCGGTAATCGGTAATCGGTAATCGGTAATCAGTCACCAGTCACCAGTCACCACGAACCTGACTCCGGCATCTTCCCCGCCTCGTATAATTTATTCGCCCAATCTCCCCTTTTAAATGGAAGCCATTATCAGAAATTTTTGCATTATCGCTCATATCGATCACGGTAAATCCACCCTGGCCGATCGATTTTTAGAGATCACCAAGACGATCAAGCCCCGCGATTTCCGGGACCAGATGCTTGATGACATGGATCTGGAGCGGGAGCGGGGGATCACGATCAAGTCACATCCGGTCCAGATGAGATATCGGACCAGAGAAGGGAGGGACTGCGTCCTCCATCTCATCGATACCCCCGGCCACGTTGATTTTTCCTACGAGGTCTCCCGGAGCCTCTCCGCCTGTGAGGGAGCTATCCTTCTTATTGACGCCGCCCAGGGGGTCCAGGCCCAGACAGTGGCCAATTTTTACCTGGCCCTTGAGGAGGGGCTGGAGATTATTCCCGTCCTCAATAAGATCGATCTACCCAATGCCGATCCGGACCGGTGCCTCCGCCAGTTGCGAGACCTGGCCGGATTTACCGGGGAAGAGGTCTTTCAGATCAGTGCCAAGAAAGGTGACGGGGTGGAAGATCTTCTGGAGAAGGTCATCGAGCGGGTCCCACCACCGTCCGGCGCCGGCGATCAGCCGCTCCAGGCATTGATCTTCGATTCCATCTATAATCCTTTTCGGGGAGTGATTGTGTACGTCCGTCTCTTTGGAGGAAGCCTCTCCCCGGGGGATAAGGTTCTGCTTATGAACAGTGAGCGGGAGTACGAAGTTCAGGAGGTCGGGATCTTCCGGCCCGGAATGGAGGCGCGGGAGGAACTTTCCGCCGGCGAGGTAGGGTATATCATCGCGAATATTAAGGAGCCCTCCAAGGTGATGATCGGCGATACCCTGACCTCCGCGGTCCGTCCCTGTCCGGCCCCCCTCCCCGGCTTCAAGGAACTGCGTCCGCTGGTCTTCAGCGGGCTCTATCCGGTCAACAGCGCTGATTACGAAGATATGAAGACAGCTCTGGTGAAGCTCCGTCTTAACGATCCTTCATTTGTCTATCAGCCGGAGAACTCGCAGGCCCTGGGATTTGGTTTCCGCTGCGGCTTTTTAGGGCTCCTGCATATGGATATCATCAACGAGCGTCTCCAGCGGGAGTACGACATCAACCTGGTGATGACCATCCCCAGTGTTGTCTATCAGATCAGCACTACCGACGGACGGGAGTTGGCCCTGGATAATCCGGTTCTTCTGCCGGAACGGAACCGGATCGTTGAGGTGAAAGAGCCGTATATCCGGGCCTTCATCATTACTCCCAATGATTATATCGGTCAGATCATGCAGATTGTCCAGGAAAGAAGGGGGGAGTGCACGTCCACCGAGAGCCTGGGGCGGTTGAGTGTTATCCTGACTTTTGAAATCCCCCTCAACGAGGTGGTAATTGATTTTTACGATCTGATCAAATCGGTGACGCACGGATACGGCTCTCTGGACTATGAACATATCGGCTATCGTCGAAGCAACCTGGTAAAGCTGGAGATTCTTCTCAATAAGGAGGTGGTGGACGCCTTCTCGAGCCTGGTACACCGGGAGAAGGCCCGGTCGAGAGGGTTGAAGATGGTGGAACGGTTGAAGGACGTGATCCCCCGTCATATGTTCAAGATTGCGGTCCAGGCATCAGCCGACGGCCAGATTATCGCCCGGGAAACGATCAAGCCGTTTCGGAAGGATGTTACCGCCAAACTATACGGTGGAGACCGGACCCGGAAGGACAAGCTCTTGAAGAAACAGAAAGCGGGAAAGAAGAAGATGAAGATGGTGGGAAAGGTCCAGGTGCCTCAGAGAGCTTTTATTGAGGTTCTTAAGCTAGGTTAGGGAATATGGGTTTTGGTTAATTTTTTCAATGTTTTCCAGACCTCTTCCGGAGTTGAACACTGCAAGAGTTTTTTCCGGTCCTCTGTCTTACTGAGCGACTCGATCAAACCGGCCAGGAGGTTGAGATAGAAGGCGCTGGCGGCGATCGGGATGATGATAAAGAAAATTATTTTTGTGAGTTGATTTTTTGGGGCTCCAAATTTGATTCCCTTCTTCTTCAGGCCGAGGGCTACCGTCAGGGCGCCGGTGTCAAGACCGCGGACATGAGGGAAAGCAAGGGAGTGCTCGATGGCGGTGCTGCAAATGGCTTCTCTCTTCAAGGCATGGTCGATCAATACCCGAGAATCATCGAAGTATAACTGATCCGCCATTAGCTTGGCCAGTTGGGTGATGGCGCTTTCTTTGTCGTCGTCCGGGAGATTGGGGATCATTAGTTTTTCCGAGGAGAATCGTTCAATCCCCAGATGGGGCAGATTCCGGTGAAGGGAGTCATCGCGCAGGTTTAACCGCCCTCCCCGATACGGATAGAGATAGCGGGCGCAGTTCGGGCAATGATAGAGTTGATCCATATGCAGCAGTTCCGCGCAGAGGGAGGTCGGCAGATCGATCCCGCAGCCGTAACAGGTCTCGCCGACCACCGGGGCGATGGCGGGTGGCTCGTGATTCTGGAGTTCCTGGAAAAACTCCGCGGTTTCCGGGGGGAGTTCCTTGAGAAGAGCGGAGATGGCCGCCTCTAACTGCTCCAGGTTTTTTCCATTCCCGGAGATGATGTGTTCATCTCTGGCGAAGTAGAGTTCCTGAAGTTGGATGAGCCGGTTTAAAATTTCTTGCACGAAAATTTTTCTCTGCTAAAACTTGTTTTTAGAATTTTAGAGTTGTTAAGTTCAGAATAGGTTAAAGAGGTGGAGAATATCAAGGATTTAAATTGAAGAAAGTAATTATTATGAAGAAGAAAAAAGCATCGCTCGGAAAGAAAGTCATTATCGGACTAATCGTCGTGATTGTTCTGTTGGCCGCCGCGGGAACCGCAGGAATTCTCTATCTCAATCATTACCTGAATTCACCGGAGTTCATAACTCAGATTCAACGAGAAGCAAGAGAACAGGCCGGGATCGATCTTGAGCTGGGCTCGATCAAGGCCTCGATCTTAAAGGGGTTCGTAGTTGATAAGATTGTTATAAGCTCGCCGGTTCAGGGAGAACCGCCTGCGCTGACGGTGAAGGAGGTTCTCCTCAAGTACAGGCTGGGAGATCTGCTCCATAAGAAGCTGACCATCAGCAAGATCCTGATCGATGAGCCCCGTCTCCGGTTGAAGAGAAATTCGGCCGGGGGATGGGATATTCCGGGGACTGTCCGGCCAAAAAAAGAAGAAGCGCCGCCCGTTGACCAAAAGAAGAAGAAAGAAACGCCCGAGAAGCGGGTGTCCGCCTGGAAGTTCTCGATCGAGTCGCTCCAGGTCCGTGACGGGAAGGCGGAACTGATAACCGGAAAGAAGTACGACCCGGTCGTGGTTGACGGTATCGTCCTGAACGCCCGTCTCCTTCAGCTGACCCAGCCGAGGGAGATAGAGGGACGACTCGGAATCGAGGGGATCAGCTTCAAGGGCGACCGGCTGGTCAGCAGCCTGCGGGCCGACCTCCAGCTCCAGGGGAAACGGGAGATATCGGCGAAGATCGAGGCTGAGGTGGCCGATGGGAAGGTTAACGGTACAGCCGGCGCAGATCTGAAAGACCGCACCACGATCCCCTATCATGCTGAGCTGACACTGGAAAAGATAGACATCCCCGTCCTGATTAACCCGTTCCGGGGGACGGAGCAGAAGACGGAGGTAACGGGTAAGATCTTCGGCAGTTTAAATGTCCGGGGAGATGTACAGAAGCCTGATGCATTGACAGCCAGGGGCGATCTCGATATCAAGGACGGATCGATCACCGGTAACCCGATCCAAGAACTGGTAGCGAGTCTGATGAATGACGATGAGCATATCAAGGTGATAAGGTTCGATAAGGCCGATGCCGAGTTTGATCTCGCCCGGCGGGTGGTGACACTGACACGGGTGGTTATCCATTCCTATAAGGTGATCTTTACGGTTGGCGGCACCATCAATCTCGAGCACGACCAGAAGACGGACTTCCTTGTCGGACTCAACTTCCGTGACGACCTGGTCGGGAATATCAAGCCCAAAGAACTCAGGGGAGCATTCACCCCTTCAGACGATTTCCAGGGATACCGGGTCTTTACTTTTAAAGTCTGGGGACCGCCCGAAAACCTGCAGAACGACTTTGTCGCCCGTTTTATCCAGCAGGGAGCGTCTAGCTGGCTCAAGGATGAACTCCTGAAAAAAGACCGGAAGAAGGAGGAGGACGAGAGTCTCTCCCCCGGGGAGAAAAAGAAAAAAGAAGAGAAGAGGAAGAAAAAAGAAAAGATGATTGATTCGATCTTTAAGATATTTGAGAAGTGAAGATATTAAAACGCATTAAAAAGAATAAATATGTAACCGGGGTCAGGAGATACCTGCTCTATCTGCTAGCGCTTGGTTTTTTTGTTCTGGTCAGAACCCTTCCGTGGCGGATGATAGTCTCCCTGGGACGTTCACTGGGGCGGTTCGCTTTTCGCCGGGTCCGGTACGGCCGCCGGCTTACGATAGATAACCTGAACCGGGTGTTCGGGGATGAGAAGACCCCGGGAGAGATCCTCCGGATCGCGGAGAAGGTCTATGAGAATATGGGAATCACCGCGCTGGAATTTCCCCGGATGGACTCAATGACCGACCGGGAGTTTTTTGAGAAGGTTGACTACGATCAGGATCAGAGGGCATTTCTCTTGAGCCTCCTGGCAAAAAAGAAGGGGGCCATATTTGCCAGCGCTCACCTGGGAAATTGGGAGATGCTGGCCGATTTCGGCGCCCGGCTGGGCTTGAAGATGTCAGTCCTCTATAAACCCTCCACCAATCCCTATCTCAACCGGTTCTGGTTCCGGCTGAGGGGAAGAAACAAGATGATAGATATCACGAAGAATCTATCTCTGGTGAACAGGAGACTGAGGGCTAACGAGGGCGTCTGTCTCCTCTTTGATGAGAATGCCAGGAGCCGGGGTATCAAGCTCCCGTTCTTCGGCCGCCCCGCTTCCACATATAAGGGCCCCGCCTACTTCGCCCTCAGAACCGGCGCTCCCATCGTCTGCATCTATTTCGTCAGGCAAGAGGACTCCCGGCACCGTTTTATCATTGAGAGGACCATCTGGCCGAAGAGGACCGGGAGTCTGGAAGAAGATATCATCTCCATCATGAAAGAGATGAATCGGAGCCTCGAGAAGATGATCAGAAAGTATCCCGATCAGTGGAACTGGATCTATAAACGGTGGTCGTGATCCCCTGGAGGACAGTAATCGGTAATCAGTAACCGGTGATCTGGTAAATTGCTCCACACTGATTACCGATTACTGATTACTCGTTTCTCACAACGCCGCCGCTGCGGCGCCGATCAGGTTGACATTCTCCAATTGCAGAAGGGCGAAACGGCGCGGCGAGAGAGGATCGTCATCGAGGAGCAGCGCGAGTTTCTCTCTTACCCGTTTTTTATAATCGGGGTTATGATTGATGACACCACCTTCAGCCAGGATTCCGATATTGCCTGAGGAACCCAGGGTATCGATCAGACCGGCGAGCCCGGCGGCGACCAGATCGGCCGAGCGGTTGATCAGGGCGAGGGCCAGCGCTCCTTTCGGGGAGTCACGGTCCTGCTGGGCCAGTTGAAAAATTTCTTTCGTTTCGGGATAGGGGGGGGACGTCCGGCCTTCTTCGATAAAGCTGAAAAGTTGAGGGATGAATTTACCCGAGACGGCTTTTTCCACCCGGTGACTGCCGGGGGTCGGCCCGGCGGCGTCAAACTCGTCATCGAACCGGCTCAGGCTGGGGGGATGAAAGTTTCCGGATTCCAGATTGACGGCCATTCGTTGATAGGGATATGAGGTGTCGGCCAGTTTCGACGTCAGGAGCTTCGTCGGAAAGTAAGCGGCCATATTGGTCCCGGTGCCCACGATCAAGCCGATGAAATCTTGGAATCGATCATCCGCCCCGAAGGCCCGGTTCCCGCCCAGGAGAGCCGCCACGGTATCATTGAGTACCGTTACTCCCCGTCCCCGATAACCCAGATTGCGGCACGCGTTCAGCAGCAGTTCACCGACTTTCCGTCCGGCCACATCCGGCACCTGAAGCTGCTTGGTCCAGCGGATGAGGATGGCGTCTTTCTGCGGGGTGACGGCGGAGGGATAGGAGAAGCAGTACCCGACCGGCAGGTCCGGGGGGGGGTGCAGAGAGAGAGCCAGTTCAGCCTGTTTTTTGAAGAACGCGTCCGCCGACTCCCAGACGGGAAGGAAAGGGGCGGTCACGGGTCCCCGGACGATCTTAACTTCGCCCCCGGCGCCGAGGGCGACAACGGCCGCCCGCATGTTGGTGCCGCCGATATCGATGACTATTGTCTCGCCGGTTGAGGTCGGTTGCGGAGGAGGAAGGTAGGTCGGGATTGCCTGTATCTCCCCGTCTTTTCGGTTTAGCCCCTCACGGATCCGGTCCGCCATCGCAGTCCGGATCTCTTCCAGCTCGGCCGGCGAGAGAATCAATTCTCCCCATCTGTCAATGTCAGGATTCATCCGGTACTCCTTGTAGGTTAATAATTAAAGAAACTCTCCCCGATAAATTCCCGCAGGATGGAGGTGGACGGGACCTCCCGTTCGGAGATTGGAGCGAACCAGGATAGGAAGGAGAGGAGACGTTCCACTTCCACGTACTCCGGCTGAACCGGAGTCATATCCAGCAACGCCAGTTCGGCGTAATCCTTCAAGACCGCGTGTTCATAGATCAGAGCGGAGTTAAAGATGGCGTCGGCGTTTTCCTGGAAGGGAAAGATATGGTGTTTCTCTCCCTTCCGCACCGAGGGCCATCTCCGGATAGTGGCGAGCGCGGACCACCCCCGGAAGATTCGGTCCCGGACGATTCTTCTTAAGAGCCGCGTATCCGAGGTGAAGATCCTGGTATGGTTGTCCACCCGGAGCTGGGTCAGGGCGCTGATATAGATGAGAAACTTATTCTCCGGGGGAACCGCCACCGCGACGGAATCATTGAGGCAGTGCATCCCCTCAACGAGGAGAATCTTGCCCTCGATGAGTTGGATTGGGGTGGTTGCCTCCTTTCGTACTCCTTGTTTGAAATCAAAATGGGGAGCCTGGATCAACTCCCCGGCGATCAGTTGTTGGAGATGGCGATTAAAGAGTTCCAGGTCCAGGGCAACCAGCGCCTCAAAGTCGCGTTTACCGTTTATATCGCGGGGAGTCGCTGCCCGATCTTTAAAGTAATTGTCCATGCTGAGAATGACCGGTTCCAGACCATTGGCCCATAACTGGATGCTCAGCCGTTTGGCGAAGGTTGTCTTGCCGGACGCCGACGGCCCGGCGATCAGAACCAGCTTTACCGGTTCTTTACGGAGCGTTATTTCATCAGCGATAGCGGCGATCTTCTTCGCGTGCAGCGTCTCGGCGACAATTATCAGGTCCCGCACCTTTCCGGTAACGCAGAGCCGGTTCAACTGGCCGACGTTCTCTACCGAGAGGATCTTGTTCCAGTCGCGCGTCTCCTGGTAGACGGAGAAGAGCTTCTTCTCGCTTCGCATCGGGGGGATAGATGTCGGCTCCTCCCAGGTGGGGAACCGAAGGATGAAACCGTCTCCATAAGATTTTAGGGCGAAGATGGTAATCCGGCCGGTGGAAGGAGCGAGTGGACCGTTGTAGAACTCCAGCACCTTGCCGCAGCCTACCAGGCAGATCTCCGGAGAGCGGTGGAATTCCAGGAGGTTTATTTTATCGAGAAGACCTTCCTCATTAAAATAATTCCTGGCTTCCTGGTAGGGGAGGTGCCGCTTGGTAAATGGGAGATTTTGATGGATGATCTCCTGGAAACTTTTATCAATCCGGGTTATATCCGTTTCCTTAAGAGGACCGCCCGGTTCCAGGTCAAAGTAATAACCGTTGGAAAGGGACTGGCCGATGAAGAGACGTCGGTCGGGGAATACCCGGTGAACGGCTTCTATCAGAATCAGTGTGGCGCTTCTTCGATAGATGACGAATCCTTCCCGGTCCCGGTAGGTGAGGAGGCGAAGGGCGCAATCGCCCGTCAGGATGTAGTCGGAGTCGACCGCGTGATTATAGAGAACCGCGCCCAGCGTGAACAGAGGAGCGACGCCCGGATTCCTTTCCAGGACCATCTCCACTGTGGCGCCTTTCGGGTACTTCCGGCCTTCTCCGTTGATGCTTACAATTATCTCATTCATAAGTACTGATCCGTTGATGATAGTATAATATCCTTGATGGTGAGAACAAGGATAATTGGTTACTCAATGAAAATTTTAATGTATTTTTTTAGAATGTCAGTATATTCTGGGACTAATCATAAATAATGATAAAATTTTTGCGCGGTAAAGATTTTAAAGATGAACACCGATAAACAAGAAGGTCTCGATAACTATCAGGTTCAAATCGCGCCCTCCCTGCTCTCCGCGGATTTTACTTGTTTGAAGGACGATATAAGACAGGTTGAAGCGGCGGGATGCCGGATATTGCACCTTGACGTCATGGATGGCCACTTCGTCCCCAACATCACGATCGGGCCGGTAATCGCCCGGGCCATCCGGCGGGTGACCGATCTCTATCTGGGCGCCCACCTGATGATTGAAGAACCGGCCCGCTATCTGCAAGCCTTCGCCGATAGCGGGGTTGATGAGATCACCATTCACCAGGAGATCGAGGCCGATTTCGTGGAGGTGATAAAGGAGATCAAATCACTCGGCCTGCGGGCCGGGGTCTCCATCCGTCCGAAGACGGAAGTTTCGGTCATTAAGCCGGCCCTGCGCTATCTGGATCTTATTCTGATCATGAGCGTTGAACCCGGGTTCGGCGGTCAGCAATTTATCCCCGGAAGCGAGGAGAAGATCAGGACAGCCCGGTCCTTAGTCGATCGGGAGAATTCTGACATTATTATCGCGGTTGATGGAGGAATTACGATTGAAACCGCACCGGCGGCGGCCCGGGCCGGTGCTACTGAGCTTATCGCCGGAAATGTCATCTTTGAGGGAGATATAATAAAAAATATTGAGGCTCTCCGGGAAAGTGTAGCTGACCCGGGATATCCACCACCAAAAAGTTTTTGACAGGATAAAAAGGATGAAGAAACCGGTAATTGTGATCGGCGCGGATCATGCGGCCTTCGGCATGAAAGAGTATATCAAACAACTCCTCCAGGATATGGGGTACACCGTGGAGGATGTGGGGACCTACAGCCGTCGGAGCGTTGATTATCCTGACTATGCCGAGAAAGTGGCCGTGGCGGTTACCCGGGGCCGGAATAAGAAAGGTATTCTTGGCTGCGGAACCGGGATCGGCGCCGCTATTGCCGCCAACAAAATACCCGGCGCGCTGGCCGCCCTGGTCCATAATCCCCGTACCGCTCGCCTGAGCGTGGAGCATGATAACGCCAATATCCTGGTTCTGGCCGGGCGCCCTTATTCCAAGAAGATAGTGGCCCGGATCGTCAGGAGTTGGTTGACGAGTAAGTTTCAGGGAGGGCGCCATCTGCGCCGGGTAAAGAAGATCCGGAGACTGGAGAGAAGTTATCGGTAGGGGAAAAACCTAATCCTTTAGGGCAACCCGTCCCCCCCCCGTTAATAGAAGGGAGAGGGAGATGGCGATCAGAACCAGCGGATACTCGATCGGGAACAACAACCCGCTGGTGATCATCACCGCGGTAACGATTCCGATCAAGAGCGCCGCCGTTCGGGTGAAGATGCCGAAGATTAAAAATATTCCTCCTATAAATTGTATAATTACAATCACAATCGCCCAGAGCCCGGGCGGTTTGAACCCCATTCCGGCCACTAATTTGATGAATTGATCCAATCCCCATCCATCGAAGGCGCCGAAGAGCTTTTGAGCGCCATGAACAACCGAGAAGGTTCCCAGGGTCAAACGGAGAATGAAAGGACCCCAGGCCCCGCCCCTTCCGAATATTTTTTTCAGCATGTTTAACTCTTATGTAATTTTGGGAATAGGGATTAGGGAATAGAGATTGGTTCACCTGATTCCTATAAAATGTTGCCTGTTCAATAGTTTTATTGAAATTCCCTGCCTGCGGCAGGCAGGCGATACAGGAACTTACCCGGATTAGAAAAGAAGCGACCCTTCGATGCTGAAGATATTAATCGAGGTTTCGTACTTCCCCAGCAGATATCCCGCTTCCGGTTTGTTAACCAGATCACTCTTCCCATCGTTAATGAAGAGATGAGCGTAGCCGATGTCCATCCGCAGATCGTCGGTAAACTGATATCCGGCCCCCACGGAGAGCCAGATCCGGTCATTGTCCGGAATGCGGGGGGTCCGGTAGGCAGTCTTTACCGCCCCTTCATCGTAGGCGGTGCCGACCCGGATGGTCCATTTAGGATCAGGGAAGTAATTTAAGCCCAGACGATAACACATTATATCTGTCCAGTGCTCCTCCGTGACCGAGGGCTCCTGGCCGGAATTGAAGTTAACGACCAGCTCCTTAAACCGGCTCCAGCCGGTCCAGGTAACGTCCGCCATGACCGCGAAGGCTTCGCCGAGTTGTTGATATGCCCCTAAACCCAGCGTCTCCGGCAGCGTGAGCCGGGCCGAAGCGTGGGTATCGATGAAATAATTTGAAAGGCCCATGGCGTCGAGGATACCCCGGGCGGTTGCCGGAACACCAAATTTGACCTTTCCGGAGAGCTTATGATCGACTTTGGAACGGTAACTGATCCCGATCCGGGTATCGGGCGTGATGGTGCAGAGCAGCCCCAGGGAATAACCGACCGCCCAGTCATCTCCGGTCAGATCGGCGAAACCGTCGAGTGCCTGGGGTGTTGTGCCCGCCGCCATCAGGATAGTCCCGAAATCAATGGCGTTGGTCAGCTTCGCGTCGGCGTACTCGACATTTACGCTACCGCCCAGGGAGAGAAGGTCGGGCAGCACCTCGACCGCGACCGTGGGGCTGATCCCGACAATAGAGAGATCGCTCTTTACCCCGTGATAGCGGCCTTTCCAATCGTCGGGATACTTGGTGGCCAGCCCGAAGGGGGCGTTTACGGTGAGTCCGACCTTGACCCGTTCCATTACTTCCTGAACATAATAAAGATTAGGAATCACTCCGGTTTCACCGCCATCGCCGCCGTTGCCGCCGGTCAGCGGCATGCCAGTCGCGGTCCGTGAACCATCATCTTTAAAGTTAGCCGTGATGTCGATCGCGGAGAGAGCCATTCCGACACTATTTCTCTCCATGAAGGCCATCGCGGACGGGTTATAGAAGAGACTGGAGGGGTCTTTCGTATCGGTGCGACCCCCGGCAAACGCCTCTCCCAGACCTTTCCCACTCTGCTCGACCAGGGCGAAACCGGAAGCAAACGCTTGTGAACCGGTCAGGGCCAGTACGGCGGCAATTAAGCTTGACCAGCAAAGTAACGCGCCGATCTTCTTCATAATAAATCCTCCTTGACTGTTGTCAGTTATGATGTTAGATATGATAAATATATGTTCGAACTTACGAACTTACGAAGAAGATACCAGCTTAAGTACTTCCATTTATTTGTCAACGGGAATTTGGCTCGCTTCATTCTTGGCCGTTACAATTAACGCGAAGGTCTAACAGGTTTTTTTGAACAACGTATAGCCTGAAAGTTCAATTTTATACCGGTCGACACCAGATTAGATATACCGCATGTTTCATATCTTTGGACTCGCTTTTATTCTAGCTCTGACCGGCGCGATCGCCCCTGGTCCGGTGCTGGTACTGGTTATCGGTCAGGTACTGGCTCGGGGGATCAGCGCCGCATTTTTTATAATGCTGGGCCACGCGCTCCTGGAATCTCTCCTGATCCTGGGCCTGGCCCGGGGAATGAAGAATCTGATAGCCGATCGCCGGGTCCGGTCGGTTCTGGGAATGGTCGGAGGTTTGGTTCTTCTCTGGATGGGCTGGGATTTATTCCATCAGCCCGGGGTAATGAAGTTGAGTGGGAACGGGGTGGAAGCTATTTCAGGGGTGAAACTGGTCCTGGCGGGAATAGGGGTCTCCCTCTCCAACCCCTATTTCACCGGGTGGTGGGCGACGGTCGGCACCGGTCAGGTCGCTTCCTTGAAGCTTAAAAGTGTATGGGATTACAGCATCTTCTTCATCGGGCACGAACTGGGAGACCTGGCCTGGTATCTCTTTGTGGCCGTGATGGTCGCGGCCGGCCGGGGATGGCTGGAGGGCGAAAATTACCGGATTGTAATGAAAGTCTCCGCCGTGATTATACTACTCTTCGGGGGAGCTTTTCTTATCTTATCTATTGGTCTATTGATTAAACGAAAAGTTAATGTAAAAACGTGAGTCATCACTCAGAACGAAAATTTTCGAAGGAAATTTTCAACCCCTTCCGCTGGTCGAAGAGCCGGGCCTCCACTTTTACGGAATGTAAACGTAAGTATTACCTGCGCTATTATCAGCATTGGGGAGGATGGAAAGAGGAATCACCGGAGATCAATAGACTGGCCTACCGTCTTGGCAAGATGGTGTCGATGGCCACTCTGGTCGGCTCGGCGGTTCATGAAGTGCTGGCCCGTCATTTTCGTGGTCTGCAAAACGACCGGTTCCGGGAGCTGGTCCCTGAACAGGCGGTGGAGATAATGCGCCGTGTTTGGATGGATGCCAGGAAGGAACTCTGGAGAAGAAATCCGAAAAAGTTCCCCCCCTTGTTTGAGATCTATTATGACCGGGTTCCTCCCGTGGAGCGGCTGCAGGCCTATGCGGACCAGGCGCGCCGGGCGGTGGCCGCGGTCGGCGAAACCCCGCTTTATAAATTGGCCCGGAGCCTGGACCGCTCCGATTTTCTCTGGGTCGATCCGGTGAGAGACACTTTCTCGGAGGAGATTTTTTTCAGCGTCCCCCCCTTTGAAGCTATCTTCGTCCCGGACCTGGTACTCCGTGCTGAAGGCCGGATACTGATAGTGGATTGGAAGACCGGGAAAGCGAGGGATCAGGATCACCTGCAGATGGAGGCTGGAGCAATCTGGGCTCGACAGCGTCTGGATACGGCGGGGGCGGAGATCCAGGGGGTCCTGGCCTATCTCAGTCCCGGTCTGGTCGATGAGTTCACAATTACCGACCAGGACTGTCTCCGGGCTCGGAGAGTGATCGTCTCTGAGATGGAGGCGATGTCCGGTTACCTGAAAGATCCTTTGAAAAATATTCCTCTGGTCAAAGAGGCGTTTCCGATGCATAATAATGTCAAGTTTTGCAAATATTGTGAGTTCCAGGAGATCTGTTTAACCAACAGCCCCTCGATGCTGGTGTCGGGGTCTAATTTATTTAATTAAGGAGGCCGGCATGAAAATTATGAAAGTATCGTTTTTTGTTCTCCTCACCCTGGTTGTAATGTTTTTAACTCAGGGACTACCGATCGCGTGGGCAGAAGTTCGGGCCACGGAGACGGTCCGGTTTATCGGCAATTTTGACTTTCCTCCCTTCGCGTTCAAAGAAGATTCAGATATGGTCGGCTTTGAAATAGATCTCGGCAAAGCCATTGGCCGGGTGATGGGAGCTAAGGTCGATTGGGTGCCGATGAGTTTTGATCCCAAAGTTTACGCCGCTGCCTTAGAGAAAAATATAGCTGATGCCGTTCTCTCCTCGCTCACAATTACCCCGGAGCGGCGAAAAGACTTTGATTTTACCTACCCGTATTTTCGTACCACTCTAGCTATCACCGCTCTCAATAAGCGGAAGGAAGGCGCCACTCTACAGTTTCGGAAAAGAAAGTTCGAAGGATCAAGAGTGGGAGTATTGAAGAGAACCACCGGAGAGGATTGGGGCCGGAAAAATCTTAAGGCAACTCTGGTGGCCTATAGTTCAGCGGTTGATATGGCCCGGGATTTGTGGGAGAAAAACCTGAGCGCTATTCTGATTGATGAGGGGGTGTTAAACTTTCTTGTTTCGCGCTATCCGTATGACTTCGCAATTATATCGAGAGACCTCGACCATGAAGAGTATGGAATAGCCGTGAAGAAGGGGAATCAGAAATTACTTCAGGAACTCAACGCCGCGCTGGAAAAGATCGATGCCGCCGGGGTCTATGACGAGATTTATAACAGGTGGTTCGGGCCACGCCGCCGTCTTCCCCCTCATTGATCGGCAACCTTATTCCAAAAAACTAAAGCATCTTTGAACGATGGTTATGAAAAAACAAAAAAACAAAAAAGCGCAAGCCAATTCCGGTGAAGGGAGTGAATCTCCCCACATCCCGGTAAAGAGTCTCTTCCATCACCCCCCCCAGGAGCAGATATCTCGCCTTTCCTGCGCCCTGGCAAGTCTGGCCGACGCCGTCTATATTACGGGTCTCAACCATAAGATAATTTATGCCAATCCCGCTATCGAGGCGATCCACGGTTATCGACCCGGCGAGGTCATCGGGAAGGCCGCAAGTGATTTCTTCGAGGAAATCCCGGGCAACCCGCCCGACCTGGCCGGGCTGATAAAAAGAGAGGCGAAGGACGGCTTCTGGATCGGTGAGATTTACAACCGCCGGAAGGACGGCTCCATCTTCCCCGCCCAGTTGATCGAGAACACCATCTTCGGGGAAGGGGGGGAGGTCATGGGGTATATAGGAATTTCCCGGGACATCACCCAGATCCGACGGGACAAACAGGAATTGGCCGAGTCGCGCGAGAAGTACCGCCTTCTGACGGAAAGTTCCCTGACCGGGATTTATATCATCTCCAAAAACGGTGAGATTCTTTACACTAACCGGACTTTCAAGACACTCTCGGGATATTCGGACGAAGATCTCCTCGGAGAAAATATATTTAAATTTATCCACCCGGATGATGTGGACTGGGTGAAGGATAACTTAAAATGCCGGCTTAAAGGCGAAGCGGTCCCGGAGCGCTATGAATGTCGTGCCTATCGGAAGGACGGCAGCCTCGGCTGGATAGAGATCAGGTCCGCCAAGATAAATTACCAAGGAAAAGTGACCGTCCTCGGAAATTTCATCAATATTACCGACCGGAAAGAAGCCGAAGTAGCGCTTCGGCGGGAAAAAGAGATGTCCCGGAAGTACCTTGATATCGCCGGGGTCATCCTCCTGGTGATAGATACTGAAGGCAAGATCCGCTTGATCAATCGGAAGGGATGCGAGATCACCGGATACACGGAGAGTGAGTTAATTGGACGGTCCTATTACAATACCCTGGTCCCGGAGAGAGTCCGGGAATCATCCCGGAAGGGCTTTTTCCGGCTGATGAGGGGTGAGATCGATATTGTTCCCGAAGTGGAAGTTCCTCTCGTGCGCAAGGACGGGGAAGAAAGGATCATCTTCTGGAGGAATGCCGTGTTGACTGATGGAGATGGTCGGTTTATTGGGTCGGTCAATTCCGGGGAGGACATCACTGAACGTAAGCAGGCGGAAGAAGAACTCCGGGCCCAGAAAGCAAAGCTCACCAAGATATTCGATGTCGCCCCCTTCGCGATCTTCCTGGAAACCATGGAAGGAAAGATAATAGACTGCAACCCCGCCGCCTGCCGGATGCTGGGCTATACTCATGAGGAATTACTGAGGATGTCGGTTGAGAAGCTCCTTCCCCCCGAAGACAGGGTTAAGATGATGGAGAATATGGAGAAAGAGCTGGCAACCGGGGGGGGCTTCCGGGAGACCCGGAACATACGGAAAGATGGAGAGATATTTCCGGTGGTGGTCAGTTTCAAGCTCATCGAGTTGAATGGTAAAAATTACTCCTTTGTCGTGGTTCACGATATTACCAGTCAGAAAGAAGCGGAAGAAAGGCTGCGTCAGGCATCCAAGCTGGAGACCGTCGGCACGATGTCCCTGGGAATGGCCCATGAGATCAACAATATCTTGATGGGTATCAGCGGCTACGCCCAGTTGGCCCATACCGATATATCCAACCAGGATATGACGAGAAAGGCCTTCAAGACGATTCTCCGCCTCGTGGCCCGGGCGAAGGCCATGATTCGGAGATTGAGTGTCTTCGGCAAGAGGGAGAAGCCGCAGCCCAGGCCGGCAGCGCTGACCAAGATCATTGATGAGGTAATCAAGTTCCAGGAACGGGAACTGTATCTGTCCGACATTAAAGTAATAAAAGAATACAACCATCCCAGCCTCATCATGGCGGATTTTTTACAGATGGAGCAAGTCTTCTTCAACCTGATCCTGAACGCCCGCCAGGCCATCGCCCCGAAGAGAGAAGGAAGGATCACGATCGAGATAATGGATAAGGAGGAGATGGTGGAGGTGCGGATCCGGGACACCGGGATTGGGATCCCACCGGAGGACCTCTCAAAGATTTTTATCCCCTTCTTTACCAGTAAAGGGATACAGGAAAAGTCGGTAATTCCCAGTCTGGGCCTGGGACTATGGATCGTCAAGCAGATCGTCGAGGAACATGGCGGGGAGATCGAGGTGGAGAGCCGGCTGGGCGAGGGGACGGTCTTTACCGTCCGTCTGCCGATTACCAGGAATAATGTCTCTCCAAATATTGGGAAGGAGCCGGAGGTGGAGGAGGTTATCGGCACCAAGAAAACATTGCTGGTGGTGGATGACGAGCCGGACCTGCTGGAGATAATCAGGAGATATCTGAGCGCTCACGGCATCGAGGTCACGGTAGCCGAAAAGGGGGAGGAAGCTCTCTCCCTCTGCCGCGAAAACAAGTTCGACTTTATCCTGCTTGATTATGTGATGCCGGGGCTTTCCGGCAAAGAGATGGTCGGCAAAGTTGCCGAGGCATCCCCGTCCAGCCGTTTATTCATCTTCACGGGTCAACCGATTCCCGAGGATGATGGACTTAAGCTCAAACCGCTGGTGGAGGCCTATCTGCAAAAGCCCACCGAGCTCAAGAACCTCCTTCGCCTTTTTTGCGTGTAAGGGGCCGCGGCCTCTGTCGGGAGTCCTCGGAGGAGACAGGTCAGGTTAATTTCTTATAAGTTATAAGGAGATTATTATATTATGAAAAGTCGATTTTTGTTGTGGCTGGTGCCGGCTGTTTTTCTTCTCCCCGCCCTGGTAATTGCGATGACGCCCCCGGAAGAGCCTAAAGGCCAGGAACCGCAGAAGAGAACGCTCCGTTTTATCAGCGATCTCACTTCTCCGCCGTTCGCGTTCGTGGATAACTTTAAGAATGTCGGGTTTGAGATTGATCTCGGGGAGGCACTGGGCAAAGAAATGGTGGCTGAGGTAAAATGGATCAAGCAGATTTTTAATATCCCCACTTTTGCCAGCACCTTGAGAACCGGCGGGGCCGACGCGGTCCTCTCCAGTATGACGGTTACCAAGGATAGGAAACAGTATTTTGATTTCACCATCCCCTATTTTCGAACCAGCCTGGCGGTGGCCGCCCCCCGGGATGTGGACTGGGATAGAGTGGCCTTCAGGAATGGTTTGAGCAGCAAGATAAAAGTTGGGGTGATGAGGAGAACCACCGGGGAGAGCTGGGCCCGCAAGAATCTCAAGGCGACCCGGAAGACTTATGCTTCTCCCGAACGGCTGGCCCGGGCGTTGAAGAATCGGGAGGTGGCGATAATATTAATCGATGAGCCCATCCTCCGGTGGACGATGGCAAATCGCCATTATAAGTTCAAGATCGTGGAGAGTGGACTCGACCATCAGGATTACGCGATCGCGGTAAATAAAGGGAATCAAGAACTGCTCGCCGAGCTTAACGTGGCCCTGAAGAAACTGGATACTGACGGCGTCTATGATAGTATCTACGAGAAGTGGTATGCCGTCTCTCAGGACCTCCCGCAGATTGGAAAGTAAAATTAAGCCGTGAAGGAAGGCAAAGGATGAATAGTAAAAAGAAAAAAGAAACCCCGGGTTCCTCCACCGATATCATCAAGGACCGGACCGCCGAGGAACAGCTTCATCTGCTCTCCAGCGCGCTGTCCAGCTTGAAGGACGCGGTCTATATCACCGATCTGGAGCATAACGTAATCTACGCCAACAAGGCCATTAAGTCTACCCATGGCTATACACCGGAAGAGGTTGGGGGGAAAAAGGCCTACGACTTTTTCGAGGGCATTTCCGGCAACCCGCCGGGATTGGCCGAACTGGTCGCCGCGGAAGCCCGGGATGGCTTCTGGACCGGGGAGGTCTTCAATCGCCGGGAAGACGGATCCGTCTTCCCGGTTCAACTGATTGTAAATACTATTTATGGAAAAGATGGAGAAGTAATAGGCTATATTGGCATCTCCCGGGATATTACCGCCCGGAAAGAGTCTAATGACGCTCTGCAGGAAAGCGAGGAGCGGTTGCGGACCCTGATTAATGCGTCACCGGATATCATCTGTTTCAAAGACAGCGAGGGACGCTGGCTGGTGACGAACGATGCTATCGTCCGGCTCTTCGAAATGGAAGAGATCGATTACCGGGGGAAGAAGGACACCGAACTGGCCGAACTGAGCGGTTTTTACCGCGAGGCCTTTCTGGCTTGTGAGGAGAGTGATGAGAAAGCCTGGAAGAAAGGGGTGCTCTCGCGGGGAGAAGAGGTTATCCCGAGACGCGATGGCACCAAGACCGTCCTGGATGTCATCAAGGTCCCGATTTTCCATCCCGACGGCAGCCGGAAAGGATTGGTGGTTATAGGGCGTGATATCACCGAGCTCAAACGATCTGAGGAACGGCTTCGGGAGACGTCAAAACTGGAAACGGTAGGAACAATGTCCCTGGGCATTGCCCATGATTTCAATAATATCCTGATGGGAATCAGTGGCTACACCCAACTGGCTTACTTTGATGTTAGCGACCAGGCCCAGGTAAAGAAGGCCTGCTCGACCATTCTCCGCCTTACCCGCCGGGCGAAGACCATGATCCACCGGCTCAGTACCTTCGGTCGGCGCGAGAAGCTCCAGCCGCGGCCGGTCGACCTGACCAAGATTATCGACGAGGCGATCTCTCTGCATGAGAGGGAATTAAACCTCTCCAATATCCGGGTGAGAAGGATATATAAAGATCCGGCGCGGGTAATGGCTGATTCTTCACAACTCGAGCAGGTCTTTGTTAATTTAATTATGAACGCCTATCATGCCATGATTTCGGCCGGGGAAGGAGTGTTGACTGTTCAGGTGAATGATACCGACGGAGTGGTGGAGGCCCGGGTTACCGATACCGGAATCGGAATTCCGGAGGATGAGATTCCCTTGATCTTCCAGGCGTTCTTCACTACGAAGAAGGTGGAGCATAAAGATGGAGTTCCGAGTTTGGGTCTCGGTCTCTGGATTTCCCGGCAGATCATGGAAGAACATGGAGGAAGCATCACGGCCGAGAGTCAGCGGGGGAGTGGGGCCACGTTCATATTGACCATTCCCAAGGCGTTGTCAGTGCCCGAACAGGAACAGAAGGCGGTTGAACATCCTTCCCGGCTGAACAACCTGCGGGAAAGAAATATTCTGGTGATCGATGATGAAGAAGTCCTGTTAAATGTTTTTGAAAGATACTTGACCGGTGCAGGGATGGAGGTTACCACCACTTCCAATGGGGAGGAAGCACTTCGGCTCTGCCGGGAAGGAAGATATGAATTTATTCTCCTGGACTATGTAATGCCCGGACTATCCGGGATAAATCTGTTGCGGCAGGTGCATAAGTTATCACCGAAGAGCCGGGTTGTAGTCATCAGCGGAAGCCGTATCCCGGAAAAAGATATGAAGGAACTGGAGACATATACCAGTAAAGTATTAATGAAGCCGGTTGAACTAAAAGAATTGGGAAAGACCCTCAACCAATTAGTTTCGACATCGGACTCCGGGAAGACTAATGAATAATTAAGTTGGCGCCACCGGCTGAAAATTCTTAAACAGTGCGCAATTTGTTTCGTTGAAGTAAAGAAAAGGTCTTGTCAATATCCACGTAGCGTTCCACCAGCGACTGAATCTCGAAAACTTTTGTCCGGTCTTCCGGCTTGATCTTGAAGGTCAGATTGGTGATCTTCGAGGTTACGGTATAGGTGTCATTATCTACCGCGATCAGTGGGAAGCCGGTCTTCCTAATCAAATTGAGGATATTCTGATGGGGCATGATCTTGCCGGTAATAATGATCCCGGTCAGTAATACTTCCGTCGTATCATCGGCCAGGGAGTGGCTGATCGCGGCCAGAATAATATCCTCGCGATTGCCCGGCGTGATGAGGAGATAGCGTTTATTAAAGTAATCGAAAGCGGTGGAAGGGGGCATCGCCCCGATGACATATCTCCCGGCTTGCACGCCAAGCCGCTTCTCCCCTGATATTAAACTTCCCCCGATTGCCCTCAGAATCTCACCCATAGTAGGGGTGGAGAGGATGGGAACGAAGGGGATAACTCCCAGGACCTCGATCCCTCTCGCGTGGAGGGACTTTCTGACCAGGGTGTTGACCTTATCAAACTTATCCTTTCGCACTTTATTTATGATCACTCCTAAAATCTCAACCCCTTTTTTATCGAACATCGCTTTGTTAAGAAGAATCTCGTCAATCGGCCGACCTATCCCCCCCAGGCTGACCATGATTACTTTAGCCCGGCAGATCTTGGCGACCTTCGCATTGGAAAGGTCAAAGACCGAGCCGACTCCGGCGTGTCCTGTCCCTTCGATCAAGACAATATCTTTGTCCCGGGCGATAGTATGAAAGCTTTTAATGATTTTATTTCTCAGTTGTTTACGGCCTGGATGATTGATGTAATCCTCGGTGAAGCCTCTCGGTATAGCCACCGGGCTCATAATGGATAGTTTGTCTTTCAGGTTGTAGATGTTGGCCAACAGGACAACGTCTTTATCGATCTTTTCCCCGTTGATATTTATAAACTGCTGGCCGACCGGTTTCATGTAGCCGATCGATTTGACCCGCTTCCTCAGGGCATGCATCAGCCCTAAGGAGATGACCGTCTTTCCGTCGTTCTGCCTGGTCGCGCCGATGTAGGCTCTCATTTTAAAATTTTTCCTCCGGAAAATTTTTAGTTGAGACCGAAGGCGTTAACCCGATCTGCAATTTATAAGCACGCAGAGTATTTTTTAAGAGCATGGCGATAGTCATCGGTCCCACCCCGCCGGGGACCGGGGTGATGGCCCCGGCTTTCTCACGAACCCCCGGGAAATCCACGTCACCGACCAGGATTCTTTTACCCTCCGGGTTCCTCCCGACTTCATTGACGCCGACATCGATGACCACAACTCCTTCCTTGACCATCCCGGCGGTAATGGTTCCGGGCCTCCCGGCGGAGACAATCAAGATATCGGCCTGCCGGGTGAGGGCGGCGAGATCCGGGGTCCCGGTGTGGCAGATAGTGACCGTGGCGTTGGCTTCTTCCTTCTTCTGGACCAGCATCATGGCGATCGGTTTGCCGACGATATTGCTCCGCCCCACCACCACCACGTGCTTACCCCGGGGCGGGTGGCCGCTTCTATGGAGCAGTTCCAGTATCCCCAGGGGGGTGCAGGGGAGGAAGGTCTCTTCCCCCAGCATTAACCTTCCCACATTGGCGGGATGAAATCCGTCAACGTCCTTGGCGGGGGAGACGGCGCACAGGATTTTCCCTTCATCTATCCTGTCGGGCAGGGGGAGCTGAATCAGAATTCCGCTGACCCCGGGGTCTTGGTTCAGGTTGCCGATCAGGTCCAGCAGCTCCTCCTCCCCGGTCTCGATGGAGAGCCGGTGTTGGAAAGAGGCGATCCCCGCGTTCTGGCAGGCCTTCTCCTTCATCCGGACGTAGACCTCGGAGGCCGGGTTTTCCCCGACCATGACCACGGCCAGACCGGGAACAGAGCCGGTCTGCTCTTTGAGCAGTTCCACCTCCCGCCGGACCTCCTCGCGGATCTCCCGGGCGAACTCTTTGCCATCAATTATTTCAGTCATGTCTTCACTCACCAGTCACCAGTCACTATTCCCCATCTTCATGCCCGCCAGGCCTTGAGATAGTCGTTGCTATAGATGGTGTTATTGAGAAGAACCTCGCCGCTGATCATGGTATCCATCAGAAGTTTGTCTTCCGGGTCGAGGATAGCCGCGTCCAGACCCGCTCCCATGGCCATGGCGAGAAAAGCGCTGTTTAGGAGCGACTTCTCCTTCGTTCCCTGGGAAAGGTTGCTCAGCCCAATCACCACGCGGGGGGATGGGTCAGAGAGGAGCTTGACCTGGCTGATGGTCTCCAGCATCTTCTTTGGCTGATCCTGGGCCACGTTGATCGGCAGCGTGATTGGGTCGAGGTAGATACGGTCGGGGGTGATTCCGGCGGCTTCAGCCGCGATTATGATCTGCGCGGCGATCTCCACCCGTCCTTCGGCCGTGTTGGGAACCCCATTCTTGTCCAGTGTAAGCGCGATGATCTTTGCTCCGGTCTCCGCCGCTAGGGGGAGAAATGTTGCCAGATCCGCCTCTTTGGCGGTGGTGCTGTTGATAATGAAATTATCTCCGCAGGCCTCAGCGCCGGCTTTTATGACCTCGAATTTTGGGTTATCGAGGCAGAGGGTGGCATCAGTTACTTCACGAACCGACTCCACCAGCCAGACCATGGCGCCGATCTGATCGTCGGTCGCGGTCCCCACGTTCAGATCCAGCGCCCGGGCGCCGGCTTTAATCTGGCGGAGCGCAATCTTCTGGATGGTCGCCTCATCACGCGCGGCAATGGCCTTCTTAACCGCGCTGAACATCCCGTTGATTCTTTCACTGATAATGTACATGGTAATAAGTTCGAAGTGCGAAGTTCGAAGTTCGAAGTTGAAAGTTCGAAGTTGAAAGTTGAACGTTCAGTTTTTCAGGTTAGAATTTATCAATGTCCCCCATTCCCTATTCCCTATTCCCCATTCCCCATCAGAGCATCAATCTGTTTCCTGACCTTCTCCAGGGCCATCGGGTGCCGGAGGTTGACGATATCACCCCCCGCCTGGAGGAGAAGGACGGCGGTCATCGCCTCCCAGAGCGGACCCCGCACACCCTCATCTCCCCAGCCCGGGAACTGTTCCTTTAAAGCTTTTGCTTCTTTGGTCCGCCAGGAGTCAAAACCCACGTCACAGATGATGGGCATCGCCATCATCCTGTCCCCGTCCAGCGCCGCCAACCGGATCCGTTCCATAATTGAATAAGTGTACTCAATCCCGTAACCCAGGGCTCCTGTGTTTGGATCGATGACAATGTCTTCCGGCTTGTAGCCCATCTCACTGATGAGGATATTGACCTGCTTGGCGATGTTGATATCGATCGGACTCTGAGCCACGATCTTATGATGATCGGCCAGGCAGGCGACGGCAAGGGTTTTATAGTTGTCCTCGGTGGCGAACCCGATCAGGCAGTTCTCTCCGGCCGCCGCCTGGGCGCAGAGGGGGAGTGCCAGGTTGTCTTTCTCCGGATCATCGCATCCCCAGATGATCAGGGGTATGGTGGTGGCTTCCAGGACCGCCTGAACCGTCTCGGCGGCCCGCTCGGGGGCGGTGTCCCCCCAATCGGGATGGAGACTCTTCAGCCGCAGGCAGATCATATCCGCGCCGTATTTCTCTTCACAGAGGGCGGCCCACTGAGCGGGATTGTCCAGAACGTCGCGGTACGGCTCCTTCAAAACCTCCGGCCATTCCTCGGGGAGGTTGTCGAGCACGTCGAGCGCGAGTGCCGGACGGTAGGGGATGGATCCTTCAAAATGGAGGAAGGGAAGGGTGGTCTCGCCGCCTATCGTTACGGTCGATTTTCTGGTACCGCCCTCCTTTTCGGTTGCGCCGACGGTTACCGTATTGACTGCGCCGGTCCATTTTTCTTTTATTTCTTCCATTATTATTTTCCATCTTCCCGAGCTGGACAGCTCGGAAAGTCTTCAATATCAGTATGAGGCAGAAACATCGCCCGGGTATATTCATCCATGAAATTATTATCGGTACTCAACTCAAAATAGGTGGTGGAAGACGCTATCCGTTGAGCCTGCTCGCGGGCTGGCCGTGAGAGAAGGATGGTTTTTGCCCCCCGCACCGCCCCGTTCCCGATAAAAGAGATCTTCTCCGGAACGATATCCGGCAGTAGCCCGATGCAGATGGCCCGCTTGATGTTGATGTAATTCCCAAAACCGCCGCTAACGTAGATCCGCTCAATCCGGCCCATATCGAGATTGACGGCCTTTAAGAGAACGGAGATCCCGGCGTAAATTGCCGCCTTGGCCCGGACCAGGTTGTCGATATCGGCCTGGGTTATCACGATCTCGCTCCCGTCCGCGGATTCCCCGCCCCGCGCAATAACGAAGGCAGGCTCGCCCTCGTGTTCACCCAGCCGGGAGGATCTGCTGCCCGGATCAAATCGGCCGTCTCTTCCCATTACCCCCACCCGGAAGAACTCGGATACCGCGTCCAGCAACCCCGAGCCGCAGATTCCGACCGGGGGGCGGCCGTTAATCGTCTGGTATTCAACCGTCTCAGTGTCTTTCAGGTCGATCCGATCAATCGCCCCGGCGACCGCCCGGCTCCCGCAGGTGACGCCACTCCCTTCAAATGCCGGCCCCGCCGAACAGGAGCAGGCGAGTCTCCACTCCCGGTTGCCGACCACGATCTCGCCGTTGGTGCCGATGTCGATGAAGAGTGAGAGAGCCGGGGAGCGGTCCATCCCGGAGGCGAGCACCCCGGCGGTTATATCTCCGCCCACCCAGCCCGCGATCCCCGGAACGGAGTAAATAATGCCATCTTTATTTATATGAATATCCAGGTCGCAAGCCCGGAGGGAAGGTGGAGAGGCCAGCGGCGTGATATAGGGCTCGCGCCGTATATTACGGGGTGTGATCCCCAGAAAGAGGGCGATCATGGTGGTGTTCCCGGCGCAGATCAGTGCGGTGATCTCATCCGGCTTCAACTTCGCTTGATGGGAGAGAGTGCGGATTAATTTATTGATATCCCGGCGGACGGCCCGGGAGAGGGGTTCGGTCCCGTCTTCTTCGGAGCGGATGATCCGCTTGATGACATCTTCCCCAAAGACTATCTGGGAGTTATAAGCGGCGGCCGCGTTCAGGGTGCGGCCGTCCTTGAGATCGATCAGGTGGGCCACCACTGTTGTCGTGCCGATGTCGAGGGCTAGGCCGTAGTTTTGCCCGGTTGTATCGCCCGCCTGGATGCGGATGACTTCCGCCGAACCTCCCCGGTTGGCCGTGGTCGCGGTCAGATCCCAGCCGGAGTCACGGAGGAGGGTGGGGAGTTCTTTCAGGATCGGGAGCGGGGCGGTCAGCGCGTCAAGCCCGGTCTCCCGGCGGACCCCGCGGAGGAGCCGGGCCAGGTCGTCCAGGTTATCTTCCAGTGTGGGGGTGGCAAGCTTGAGATGGATCTTTTTTACCAGCGGATCCAGAGCGAAGCCGGTCTTATTAAAGTCCCAGTCTCCCAGCGAGCGAAAGCGGCCTGATGTCTCTTCTCGACCCTCCGCGGTCTGGAGAGCGGAGCTCTCCGGGGGGACCTCAACGGTAATGTCGGAGTGGATGGTGGCCTGGCAGGAGAGGACGTATCCTTTAGCGGCATCCTCTTCACTGAGAAGGGAGGAGGCGCCCCCGCGGACCTCGCCGGATTTGATAATAACCCGGCATTTTCCACAGGTCCCTTCTCCACCGCAGATCGAGTTCAGATGGACACCGGCCTCCTCCGCCGCCTTGAAGATGGTCCCACCTTCTTCCACCACGATCTTCTTCCCCGAGGGTAAAAATGTAACTGTAAATTGCTTCACTTTAGTCACTTTAGCTCACTTTAGTCACTTTAGTTCACTTTAGGCACTTCTTTTTTTCATTGCCTTCAAAAACTTCGGTATCCCGGAAGCCTCCTTGGGGCCGACCAGGACCTTCCAGCCTGATTCGTCCTCGAGCTTGCCGGAGAGTACGGCGACGTATCCGGGAAGAACGAGATTTTTATGGTCTAATTTTTCGACAACTCCGGACTCATCGAGCGCCCGGGTGATGGTCTCGGCGTTGAACTTATCCGCGGCCCAGGCAGTCAGGACCGAGGTGCCTTCGGTATCCACAATCAACAGATAAGCGGGGATCCGGCTGGCTTCCACTTCCCCCTCGACCGTGAAGTAGGTAAGGGAGAAGTTGGTGGTAACCAGGAGCGGGGACGACCGGTCGGGGTTTCCGACCTCGTAGAGTTTCGGTTCCATCTGGATCGGCTTCTGGGGGTCGGTATAAATGTTCTGACGGGTGGTGAGGAGGGGGAGGATGTACTCCGGCTCGCTCAGGTCGGTTACCACGATCGCGGCGTATTTGGCGATGAAGACCGAAGCCTCCAGGGCCCGGGAGAACTTGTCGGTGTTGGGATCGGTAAAAGCAATGGTTGGGTAGCCCAGGGGGCGGAAGTGACGCTTCAAAGCCTGCCTCCGGATGATCACCTGATCAGTCAGTTCGTCCCGGAGGCTCGCGGGGCTGGTATCGAGGACCAGATCCTCCACCCCAATTTCCTTGATCCGGTCCGCCAGCCGGGCCGTCTCTTCCGGGCCTTTTCCCCTGACCGCCAGCGGACAGGAGTATTGCCGGGCCAACCCGGCCATCTCCTCGAGATTTCCGGCGGTGGCCGCGTAGATCAGCGGTCTGGTATCTCCCGCCTTCTCCAGGGCGGCTTTCAGGCAATCAGGGGAGCCGCTGACCAGGATCAGGGCCAGATTGGTATTTGCTCTGCATCTTTCGACAAAGGCACTGTACTTCTCCGGGTCGCCGGACTCTTCCGTAAGGGCCACCAGATCGACGGAGATATCCTCCCCCACCCGCACGAAGCGCAGCTTGTTGATATCCTCCACTCGGGACTCCGACTCCGGGTCGTCTTCCTTCAGGCGGATCGCCAGGGCGGTCTGGTGGTAGAAGGTCTCCTCGTGCCGGAAGAGCACCGTCTCATTTCCCAGTTCGACCTTCCGGTCCCCGGTTCCGATGGTGACCAGGCGGATGGGCGGCTGCGCGGCACTTCCCAGTTTAGCCCTTGCTTCATCGCTGACATGGGGGCACTCGTCGAGCGAGGTCTGCTTGGAGGCCAGCTTCATGGCGAAGGCCAGACAGGTAGGGGAGCCGCAGTCCCCGCAGTTGGTCTTCGGCAGCAGTTTGTATATGTCGAGTCCGGTCAAGGCCATTTGTTGTATATCCTATTGACAAGGTTATATTAAAACATCGGTTCCATACTCAGGGCTGGATGATTCTTCTTCTCTAAAAACTCCAGTAGGGCCGCGGAGTCGACGGCGATATTCTCATCGGCAATCATATCATAGAAGTCGGGGATCCCAATCTCTTCCCCTCGTTTAATCAGCCGCTTTTTCAACTGTTCCTTAAGTTCCCGGGTCAGCCAGACCAGCCTCTTCAACCCTCCGTCCCCGGAGATAAATTTGTGGCTGGTGACATAAAGACGTCCGATTCCCAGGAAGCCCGGGGTCTGAACACCGCCCCCCACCATCCCAGCCAGGGTGATAAAGTCCATCCCGCAGGGGGTCATCCCGGCGTGTTCGCGGTTGACCACCATCACCCCGTTCGCTTCCGGGATGATCGCCAGGATGCACTCGAAGCAGCCGCATGAGGTCATCGGATCGATCATCATGGAGTAGATACTGAAGCGTTCCAGGGACCGGTGTGAAGCTTCGTAAACGAATTCGTTGATCCCTTCCCACTGTCCGATCTCCCGGTCGATCACTCTCCCTTTCTCAACGGGTTGATTGGGGCCGGTCGGTGTGATCTCATGGGATGCCTTGCCGTCCAGCCAGCTATAGGCTCCGCAGAGCCCCAGCCGTTCCGGACTGATAATACAAACGTGATTGGGGGCGAAGCTCTGGCAGAGGGTACAGCTGTAAAAAGTCTCTACCGATTCATCGGTCATCCCGGCCATCCGTTCGTCACGGGCTTCATATGACTTCCGCGCTTCCTCGATCCCCCGCGCGACCTCATCCTCCCCGGTAAAAATTTGAACCTGCACTTTATCGACGATGGCCCCGAAGTCATTATGAAGGCGGGCGACGATAATCTCCCCCAGATGACTGAGCCGGAAACCGGATTGGTATGCTTCTCGGTTGATCCTTAGCCAGATAATGTTTCTCTGCCCGACGTGCATCACACCCATCGCCTCATTGATAAAACTATGGAGGTGTCTCTCCAGGATCGACTCGAATTCTTTCTGCGCATTTCGTCCGGCCACCGTCACTACTATCCCCAGGGGAAGATGGCCTCCCTCCTCGATTGAGTCCAGGTTATCCCCGATTACCTCGATCTTACCGTCTTCAACTCGATCCAGGTCGTCCATCTTGAGATATTCAAAAGCGGTCGAGTATTTGCCTCCGAACTGAACCCGCATATCCGCCTTTCTCACTCTTTCCCCCTCAAAAGCGGCCGCGTAGGGGACCGGGATAGGGATCTCTTTGACCCGGACCTTGATCCCCCGGGTCTGGATCGAGCGGGCAACGATCTGCTCATAATCGGGTTCGGCGACCAGGGCTTCATGGAGACAAAGTCCCGGCTCCAGGAGCTGGGGGACCTCGTTGTCGGTGATGACCGGGAAGCCGAGACTGATTGCCCCCGCCGCCGCCGCGACTTTATATTCATCAATCTCCCCCAGGGCGACTACCAGGGCCGGGACGCGCTCCCGGCAGTATCGGATGATATCTTCTCTTTCTCCCTTCTTCAGTCCGCCGTATGTAAGAGGGACTCTGGTCGCCCAGTTCAATACGAAGATGGCGCTGAAGGTGTCTCTTCCATAGGGAACCAGGTAGTTATCCCATCCCAACTTGACCTTTTCCTCCTTGAGTTGATCGATAATGCTCGTTCCCCCGCTCTCACCCCCCACGAAGACCAGGATGTTCTTCTTCTGGAAGCCCCGGACGATCTCGACGGCGGTGGCGCTGTCCGGCGCCGCTCCCAGAAGAGCGGCAAAACCCGCGATCCTCCCATCGACCAGCTGTATTCCCAGAGTCCGTAGCATCTCGTCGATGATAAAACCCTGGCAACCCTCACGGGGTTCTTCCCCGGTCAGGTAACGGAGTCCCACCATTGCCTCCCCGGCAAGAAGGGTGGCGTGCCCGGCGGCGGCGAGATCGCCGAGAGGGTCTTTCCAGGCTGATTTATCAGGGGGCGCCGTCGGCAGAATCTTCCGGGCGGCTTCCAGGACGGGCGAGATATCACCCAGCACCCGTACTTCGGCTCCCAGCAGGGCGTAGGCCAGGGGGAAGCAATAGCCTGTCCCGGGGAAGGATATCTCGGTATCAGGGCCTTTTTGTTTCAGGATCTTTTCAAACTCCTGAACAGTTAGTTGATGGATCTTCTTCGCCCCGTCCAGGGCCAGAGCGGCGATCGCGGTACTCATAGATATATTCTCCGGAGCCGGCAGTTGAGTAAGCAGAGGTATTAAAACACATGAGAGGGACCTGGACAAGCTAAGATCTTGTCGCAGGCCCTGAGGATATAAACGCAGAAATTCCCTATTCCCTATTCCCCAATCACAAGTCACCATCCTCTATCTCGTCACCGGTGTATCTCCCCAGGCGCCGAAATAAAGCCGGGTCAGACTGCGGACGGCCCAGAGGCCGCAGTTCCGGCGGAAGACGGCAATGGCTGCCGTGCCGTCCCCATTTAAGTCGGCCGGTATCGGCCAATCGAGGCGGGTACCGAAGTAAAGCCGGGTCAGCCCGCGGACGGCCCACATCCCCGTATCCGGCCGGAAGATCGCGAACTCGCTCTCTCCGTCACCATCATAGTCCCCGGGGAGCGCCCAGTCTCCGGCGGTGCCGAAGTAGAAACGAGAGATTCCTCTCAGCGCCCAGAGCCCCCGGGAGGGCCGGTAGATGGAGATGGCCGCGGACCCGGAGCCGTTGTAGTCACCCGGGACGGGCCGGTCGCTAAACCCCCCGAAGTAGGTTCGGGTTATATCCCGGATCGCCCAGAGTCCGGACATCCCCCGGAAGAGGGCGATATCGGCGCAGCTGTCGCCGTCATAATCAGCCGGGCAGGGAAAGTCGCCGGGTTGGCCGAAGTAGGTACGGGAGATCCCCCGGAGGATCCAGAGGCCGCTTGTGGGCCGGAAGAGGGCGATATCGGTGGTCCCGTCGCCAGTAAAGTCTCCGGAGGTCGGGAGGTCACCGGGTCCGCCGGAGTAAGCCCGGGTGACTCCCCGGACCGCCCAGAGTCCGGTTAACTTCCGGAAGAGGGCGATATCGGAAGTTCCGTTGCCGTTATAGTCCCCGGACTCGAGGAGGAAGAAGGGCTGGGGAACGTTCGGCTCCGGCGTGGGGGTAGCCGCGAGCACCGGCGTCATAACCGGGGTTGGAGAAGGTACGTAGGCAAAGTTCAGTCGAACGATACATGCGAAGTCAAGGGTTAGCTGGGCCGCGGCGGGGCGAACGGCGATGAGCAGAAAGATCAGGGCTGTTCCGGCAGTTCTTTTCATGATCTCCTCCTGTTTACTTCTTAAAATATTCTCCGAAAAATTATAATCATTGAACAGTATTATTGAGAACAGAAATAAAATGCCCGAAATAAAATGCCCACCCTATGCATTCTCCGCGTCTTAGCGGTTCAACCATTCACCAGTCACTATTCACCAGTCACCAGTCACTATTCATCTCGTCACCGGTATATCGGAACTTCCGCCAAAATAAGCCCGGGTTACTCCTCGGACCGCCCAGAGGCCGGAGTTCTCCCGGAAGATGCCGATCGAGTCCTTGCCGACACCCGCGTAGCCCGCCGGGACGGGCCAGTCAAGGCAGCAGCCGTAGTACATCCGGGTGATCCCCCGGATCGCCCAGAGTCCGGAAGAGGGGCGGAAGATACCGGGCATCCAGCTCCCGCTCCCTGAATAGTCGCCGGGGGCGGTCTCATCGGAAGTGCCGCCGAAGTAAACCCGGGTCGCGGCGCGGATCGCCCAGAGGCCGGAACCGGGTCTGAATATACCGATATCCTGCCTCCCATTTCCATTGTAATAACCGGGGACCGGCTCGTCTCCGTATCCGCCGAAGTAAGCTCGGGTGAGTCCCCGGATCGCCCAGAGGCCGGAGGAGGCCCGGAAGATGCCGATATCCCAGGTGCCGTCGCCGTTATAATCCCCGGGGAGCGGGAGGTCCGAGGAACCTCCGAAGTAGACCCGGGTTACTGAACGCAACGCCCAGAGACCGCAGCTTTCCCGAAAGATCCCGATCCCGGTCGTCCCGTCGCCGTTGTAGTCTCCGGGGACCGGATCATCCCCGAACCCGCCGAAGTAAGCCCGGGTGAGTCCCCGGATCGCCCACAGTCTGGTCGCCGGACGGAAGATGCCGATATCCGAGGTGCCGTCCCCGTTGTAGTCGTGTATCCAGCTACATCGGCCCGAAGGCGTCGGTGTCGGGCTCGGCGTCGGGGTCGTCACCGGACTCGGTGTCGGTGTTGAGGTCGTCACCGGACTCGGTGTCGGTGTCGGCGTTGTTACCGGGCTCGGCGTCGGTGTCGAGGTCGTCACCGGGCTCGGCGTCGGCGTCGGCGTGATCAGGCATTTTACCAGCACGTCGTCAAACGCCAGATCGCCAGTCACCTTCGTATAGGTGAACTTCAGCCGCGTGGCTGTCGACAGCATCGCCAAATTTCCAATCGTGGTCCCGGCTTCGGGGAGACTGCAAATATCGGTAACTTCACTCCAACTGCCACCGTAATACTCCTCCACCAGCAGGCTGCTCGTCGCGTCCGTCCCCATACCCTTCACCCAGAACTGCACCCAATCACCATTCGCGAACTCTTCTGTCTCTATACTGTTGTCCGTCGCGTCCAGCTTGATCGATGGCGAGAGATGGCCATAATCTCCCACCGCGGTATATGTGTCACTGTCCGCGTTGCAGTCCGTGAACGTCCAGCCCTCCGGACGCGTCCCCAGGTCAAACCCGTCAAAACCTTCATCAACCCGCGTGCAGATCTCCGGCGTCGGTGTCGGCGTTGTTACCGGACTCGGTGTGGGTGAAGTCGGCGGCTGATAGACCAGGTAGCAGGCCTCGCAGGCGACCCGGGCTGAGGTATAGCGGATTCGCATGTAGCCCGACTCTCCCCAGGTATCTCCCCAGGAGTTGCGGAGGATCCAGACGCCGCCTCCACCTTCCGGAGGAGAGTCGTCCCAGCCTACCAGGGAGATGGCGTGGTTGGTTGGCGTGTAATAGCAGGGAAATGAATAGCAGGTTATGTTAGTATCCTCGTAGATTCCTTCGCTGTAAGAAGAAAAAGCGCTGCCCGCATAGACCGCGGCATCCACGACACCGTAGGTCCAGATCGCGGTCTTGATCGCTTCGATAGCATTGCAGGGGATACGGTGCCAGGACTGGAAGACGTAGGTCTGGTCGTCCCAGTGAGTGCAGAAGCCGGGGTCGTTCTCCTGATAGGGGAAGTCAGCTTCGTCGCAGATTCCTTCCACGGTGAGGGCTTCCAGTTCCATGTAGTCGTAGTCAGCTCCGTCGCATCCACCAAAATGACCTGTAGTCGGATCGGGACCATAAGGACCGTATCTACCCAAACACCAGGCAATATAAGATTCGGAGAAGTCGATGCAGTTGCCGTCGTAAAACCCCATCGCGTAGTTGTAAGTCCCCTCGGCGGCGGCGCAGGCGGCGAAGGCGTAACAGGAGCCGCAGAGCCCCTGGTCGCGGACCGCCCCGATGTAAGCATGGCCGTTGTAACTTTGCCAGTCGAAGCTGGCAGGGAGTGTCCTGCCGAGTTGCCGGGCCAGGGGGCCCATGCCGACAGCCCTGACTCCTTCCGCCGGGTGGAGGGGGAATCGCCGGCTGAAGAACCGGGCCTTCTCCTCGGGAGACATGTCGAAGACCCAGTTGTGATCGACGGTGAAGCTGTAGCCGTTGTGGTCGATCTTGTAACGAATCTCTTCCAGGGTGTCGCCCGGCTCAAAGGGGAGGATATCGTTTTCAGCGGCTTTGCCGTCCGGAAAGACGAAGAAGGAGAATAAGATGGACAGAGTGATCGAAACCGCTATCTTTTTCGAGTCAAACTTTATTATTAACAATAATATATCCTATAATTCCATCATTGGCAATGGATTTGCCTGATTATTTGTATGTTCTTCATGAACTTAGCCCCGCCCCGAAGCTTTAATCGGGGCCCCGAGACGAAGTTTTTCGGGGAGGTCGACAGAATTATTATCGAAGATGCGGTCGAAGATCCGGCTTTAGACGAACTTAAGACGCAAAATTTCCCCCCGTTAACGGAGCAGGCGAAACAGGAACTTATTCGAGTTGTGAATTTGACAGACTGCGGCTGAGGTGTTATTTTCGTCATTGATCAAGATGGGGAAGGAATAATTTTGGCGGCCTGGGAAGATGTCCGTTTCCCATACTCAAAAGGAAGGTTATGATGAAAAAATCGAAAGTCGCGATTCTCAGGACCAAGCCCGAGACTGTCCTGGATGATTATGTCCGGCTCTGCGAACTGGCCGGTATGAGTGAGAGCCTGGATGGTTCCGCGGTCACCATCCTCAAGGACAATATCAGCTGGCATCTTCTTTACCCTGGCGCCAATACCACTCCCTGGCAGCTGGAAGGAACGATCCTGGCCCTGAAGAAGATGGGGTTCAGCGACCTGGTCGATGTCCATAACAAGACCGTGGTAACGATCGCGGATCTCGGCGAGCGGTATAACAAGTTCGGCCCGGTGCTGGCGAAGTACGGTATCCCCAAACTGTATAATTTCAAAGACGAAGACATGAAATGGATCCGTTATCGTCCGAAGGCGAAGATGGCGGTTCTGGAAAGAATATTCCCGGAGGGGATCTATATCCCTGATTATTTCCCGGGGAAGAATATTGTTCACCTTCCCACCGTCAAGACCCACTCCTACACGGTTACCACCGGGGCGCTCAAGAACGCTTTCGGGGGATTGTTGAATGTTCATCGTCACTATACCCATACCTGGATCCATGACACGATCGTTGATCTCCTGGCGATCCAGCAGGAGATCCATCCCGGTATCTTCTGCACCATGGACGGTACGACCGCCGGATCGGGGCCCGGGCCGAGGACGCTAATTCCCTATCGGAAGGATGTGATCCTGGCATCCGCCGACCAGGTGGCGATCGACGCAGTCTCGGCTAAGATCATGGGATTTGATCCGATGTCCATCCGGTATATCAACCATGCTACCGAGCGAGGCCTCGGGCAGGGCGACCCCCGCGAGATCGAGATCGTGGGCATGCCGGAGATAGCGGAAGAGAGCTGGGATTTCAAGGTCGGGGTCAACCTGGGAACCGGCATCGGGATGCTCCTCTGGCGGAGCCCGCTCAAGATCTTGCAGAAGCTCTTCTTCCGGACCCCGCTGGTCAATATCTTTATCTTTGCCAGCGAGTACTACCACGACCACTTCTGGTACCCGCTGAAAGGAAAGAAGGTCGTTGACCGGTGGCTGGAAGAGTCACCCTGGGGGAAACTCTTCGGGGAGTACCCGGGATAGCAATAAAAATCTGACAGGATTAACAGGATTTACGGGATTCCGTTGGGACATAACCAGTTTTAATTATTATCAAAAACTTAAAATTATTATAATGAGTGATAGCAATCCATTCCAGCTCGATCCGGCGGAGTATGATCGGTGGTACGATAAATACCTCCCGGCCTACCAGTCGGAACTGGCGTGTCTATCGAAAGTCCTTCCCGATTCCGGGGAGGGCCTGGAGATCGGGGTGGGGACCGGGCGTTTTTCCGGGACGTTAGGGATAAGGTGGGGTCTGGATCCGGTCCGGGAGGTGCTGGACCGGGCCCGCCGCCGCGGGGTTGGGGTGGTCCAGGGGAGGGGCGAGTCGCTTCCCTTTATTCCCGGGAGCTTTGACTACGTTCTTATAGTTACAGTTCTCTGTTTTCTTTCCGATCCGGCCCGGATGATCGAGGAGGTCCGCGAGGTATTGAGGCCCGCCGGAAAGTTGATCTTGGGCTTGATAGACCGGGAGAGCTTTCTGGGCAGGCTGTATCAGGAGAAGAAACGGAAGAGCCGCTTCTTCCAGACAGCTGAATTCTTCACTGTTCCGGAAGTTATCAAGCTGCTCTCTCCGGGTGCCTGGAAGGAGGTCGATATCTGTCAGACCATCTTTGAGATGCCCCCGGATATTGATTCTGTTCAGCCTCCGCGGGAAGGATATGGCGAGGGGGGATTTGTGGTTGTGTCGACCCGGAAGACACGATAAGATCATATCGTGTGGTATAATTAAGCGCAAATAAAGTCATGGAGCTGAGTTTATGATAACAGGGAATGTCAGGAAATTGCTGGAAGAAATCCCGGAGGGGATAGAGGTGCTCGCCGCCGCCAAGACCAGGACGGTGGCTGAGATCTCGGAAGCGGTCGCGGCCGGGATCAAAATTATCGGAGAGAATTACGTCCAGGAAGCCCTTCGGGTTCACGAGCAGGTCGTGGAGAGAGCCCGTTGGCACTTCATTGGCCACCTCCAGACCAACAAGGTGAAGAAAGTCGTTGGCATCTTTGATATGATCCAGACCGTTGACTCGCTCCGCCTGGCCCGGGAGATCGACAAACGATCTTATGCCATCGGGAAGGTGATGCCGGTTCTGATTGAGATCAACAGCGGCCGGGAGCCCCAGAAGGCCGGGATATTGTCTGAGGACGCGGTATCAGTGATCAAAGAGATCGCCCTCTTACCGAACCTGGCCATTAAAGGCTTGATGACTATGGGCCCGCTGGCGGGAAACCCGGAAGATGCGAGACCGTATTTCGTGGAGACGCGCCTTCTCTTCGAAAAGCTGAAAGAAATGGAATTACCGGAGGTAGAGATGATAATTCTTTCCATGGGGATGACCAACTCTTACCGGGTGGCGATTGAAGAGGGTTCCACCATGGTGAGGATCGGGACCATGATCTTTGGCCCGCGGTCCTGCGATGTAAGAACATAGCTTTGCAACTTATTTAACCGCAAAGAAGCAGAGAACGCAGAGATTAGCGAGGAAAGAAGATAATGGAGTGCCGGGTTGAGAAGAATAAAGCGCGCTGCAACTGTACTTATGAGCCGTGCGATAAGAAGGGGATCTGCTGTGAGTGTATTCAATACCATTGGAGGTTGGGGGAGTTACCCGGATGTTTCTTCCCGGACGACGTGGAAAAGACCTGGGACCGGTCGATCGAACGGTTCATCCAGACCTACCGGGAACGGGGCCGGTGGTGGTGATATGGGCAGTGGGAGGGAGAGTTTATAGTAATGAAAGGGTTTAAGGCAATCGATAAAGCGCGGAAGATATTGGGGCTGGCGGATATGGTTACTGAAGAGGAGATCAGGGGAGCCTATCGGGCTTTATCCCGGCGATATCATCCTGATCGGCTTCGCGAAGAAGAAAAACATGGTTCCGCGGAAAAGTTCCGCCAAATAACCTGGGCCCGCGATATATTGATTAAGTATATTGAATCTTACCGGTACTTCTTTTCGGAGAAGGAATATAAAAAACATCTGGGGCCGGAAGAGTCGGATCATTTCGATCATTTTTACTCTATCTATGGAGAATTTCTATCCGGCCCGGCGAAGAAAGCGGTTGAAGATATCCATGATGATCTATGATGCAATTCAATTTAGGTTTAAAAAAGGGGGATTTAGATGAAAGCGGGAATCTTCTTTACCGGTTCGGGCCCGATCCTGATTTTATTCACCTATCCTTCACTGGATGATCCGGGGCTGGTGGAGAAATTAAAAGTTAAGGGGATCGACAAATACGCGGCTTTCGAGGTTCCGGTCGACCTCTGCCGGGAGCGCTACGGCGCCCGTTTTCCGTACGTGGCGCAGTCACTGGGAGAGAAAGAAGACCTCCGGGTTCTTGATTACAACAGCCCGCACACATTCTATACCTTCAAATGGGAAGAGATGACGGGACCGGTGAAGGTTTACTCCCGCTAAATTTCTTGCCCGGTAAAAATTTTATTGAGGACTCAGATTATTAAGCTTAATGCTCCGGGTTGGCGTTCGGAAGTGCTGGCGGAAGCCGCCCGGGTAGTAAGAGGCGGAGGGGTGATTGTCTTCCCGACGGATACTGTCTATGGCCTGGGGGGGGACGGGAATCGCCGGGAGGTTGTGGAGAGGATATATGAGATAAAGAAAAGGAGGGCCGATAAGCCACTAATCCGGTTGATCGCGAGTCTGGATGAAGTTGAAAGCTGTCTCAGAAATCCGGATCACCGGCGGGTGGCCGAAAAGTTTTGGCCCGGTCCGTTAACGCTTATTCTTACCCTTTCGGACGGATCCCGCCGCGGATTCCGTTTCCCCGGCCATGATTTTCTTTGCCGGCTAATTGGAGAAATCGGGGTTGAGATGGTGGCTACCAGCGCCAATCCCAGCGGGCATTCCGAGATCACCGACGGTACCGTAGCTCGGAGGGATTTCTCAGGGAAAGTCGACCTGATCATAGACGGAGGTGAGGTTTCGGGACGGCCTTCCACCGTGCTCGACCTCACCGTCTCCCCGGAACGTATCCTCCGGGAAGGCCCGATCACCCGGGAGCAGATCGAAGCTTGCCTGGGCCATCGGATTGAGTAAATATAAAATAAAATTTGGCGGAGTATAATTTTACAATGGAGAATCTATGGAATCTTGACAATGATATCGCCAAGGCTATCCACGGTGAGCTGCTGAGAGAGGAGGAAGAGATAAATCTCATCGCCTCCGAGAATTACGTCAGCCCGGCGGTTCTGGCTGCCCTGGGCTCCATCTTTACCAACAAATACGCCGAGGGATACCCGGGGCGGCGCTTCTACCGGGGTTGCCAGTGGGTGGACCGGGCTGAGAGTCTGGCCATCGAACGTGCCCGGGAACTCTTCGGAGCCGAGCACGCCAATGTCCAGCCTCATTCCGGCAGCCAGGCCAACATGGCGGTTTACTTCTCCTTCCTCCAGCCGGGCGACACTATCTTGGCCATGAATCTCAACCATGGGGGACATCTCACCCACGGGCATAAGATAAATTTTTCAGGGAAGCTGTATCATGTGGTCTCCTATGGGGTGGACCCGGATACCGAGTTGATCGATTACGATCATGCGCGCCGTCTGGCCCGCGAGCATCGGCCCCGGTTGATCATAGCCGGGGCCAGCGCTTATCCCCGGGTGATTCATTTTGACCGTTTCCGAGAGATTGCCGATGAAGTCGGCGCGTACCTGATGGCCGATATAGCCCATATCGCGGGATTAATCGTAGCGGGGTATCATCCGGATCCGATCCCTTATGCCGAGTTCGTGACCGTGACCACCCATAAGACCATGCGGGGACCCCGGGGAGGGATGATCCTCTGCCGGGAAGAGTTTGCCCGGAAGATCGACCGGAATGTTTTTCCGGGGATCCAGGGAGGACCCCTGATGCATGTAATCGCCGCGAAGGCGGTGGCCCTGAAGGAAGCCCAGCAACCCGCGTTCAAAGAATACCAGCGTCAGATTATCCTCAATACCCGGGCATTGGCCGAGTCCTTGCAAAGAGCGGGCTTCCGGCTGGTCTCCGGCGGTTCGGACAATCACCTGCTCCTGGTCGACCTCAGAAATAAAGGGATCAGCGGGAAGGAGGCGGCCCTGACGCTGGAACGGGCCGGTATCTGCTGTAACCGAAACCTGATCCCCTTCGATCCCAGTTCCGCCGCTCAGACCAGCGGGATCAGGCTGGGAACTCCGGCGGTGACCACCCGGGGGATGAAGGAAGAGGAGATGAAACTGATCGGAGGCTTTATCGCGGAGGTAGTCTCCCGGATTGACAGCGATAAGACGATCGGCCGGATTAAGAAGGCGACCGGGGAATTAACCGAGGACTTTCCAATCTACCCGCGACTCCGGAACCGGTGGGAGCCGAGACTGGAAGAAGCATATTAAAATAAATAACTGATTTCGGGTCTTACCATTTATGGTTGCAGTTCCTTATATGTGATCGAGAACTTAGACTCCCGGACCAGGTTGTTGAACCAGGTATCGGAGATTAGCATGGCCTTGGTCTGGAGGGTGATGCCTCTCCACCTCTCTTTATCTTCTTCCGGCATCGGCTCGGCCGGCTCTCTCTTCAGGACCGTCAGGAAGGCGAACCCATCCTCGGTGGGGATGAGATCGCTGATCTGGTCCGGAGGGGTCAGGAAAGCGGCTTGGACAAAATAAGTTGACCTCGGAAGATCGTCCGAACCCTCCCGCGTAAAGAACGGGGTCGTAACCGTCTCCAGTTCCAGTTCTTTCGCCGCCGCTCCGAAATCGAGTTCCTTCTCCTCCATCAACTCGCGGATCTCCGCCAGTTCTTCCCGAGCGGCTTTCACAGTCTCCTGGTAGGTCAGCTCATCGTTGAGTATTTGGTCGACCTCTTCGCGGACTTCTTCGAAGGGAAGGAGGGAGGCGCCCTTCTTCCCGGTCAGTTTAAAGAGGAGAAAACCCTCCGGGATGGGGATCGGGTAGCTGACGACTTCGTCCGTATCCATGGTAAAAGCAGCTTGGTTGATCTCCTGGACCTTGCCGATCCCCGGAACCGCTTCATCGGCGGCGAAGTAGCCGCTGGTCTCGAGCGGGAGAGAGTACTCTTCCGCCGGCTGTTCCAGCCCGCTGTCATCGTCCAGCCCGAGGTTGATTTTTTCGGCCAGTTTCGTGGCGGCGGTCTGGGCCTTCTCCTCAATCAACTCAGCCCGAATCTCATCTTCGACCTCTTCCAGAGGCGGAGGTTCCTCGGTCTGATCGGTGAAGGCCGGGTGCCGCTCATGGTAACGGGCCTCGATCTCTTCGGATTCAAGCCGGACACTGTCTTTAAACCGATCACGGGAGATTATGATATACTGGATCTCGACCTGGGTCTGAACCTGGAACCGCGCCTGGTTCTGGCTGTAATATTCGTCTAACCGGGCCTGGGACAGTTCAATCGGTTCGGCGTAAGGTTCTTTTGAGATTGGGACATACTGGACCTTGATCTTTTCGTTTATTTGCTGATAGGCCCCGTCAACTTCCGACTGGGAGATCAGAGTCTGGCTCCGGATCAACATCTGCAATCTGTCAATCGCCAGCAGGTTGCGCACCTGCTCTTCAAAAGTAGTCGCGTCGATCCCTAACTGGTTCAGGATCCGGCGGTAACGGTCGGGGTCAAATCTTCCCTCGACCTGGAAGACCGGCCATCGGGCAATGAAACGAGCCAGTTCCTTGCGGGTGGAAGTAACCCCCATCTTCTCCGCTTCTCTCTGCAGCAGGAGCCGCCGCCAGGTAATGGTATAGAGCTCTTTCCGGGTCATTTCCCGGCCGCCTAAAGCGGCCACGGCCCGGGCCACCCGGGCGGTTTGAGAGAACTCCTCCAGAGTGACCTCTTCTCCCCAGATCATGCCGACCTTGGACGCGGCCACCTCCGGGCGGACCAGATACCAGACGCCATATCCTCCCATTGTGATAACCAGGGCGATAATCAGTGGCCATAATATATGCTTAGCGCTTTTCCGCATTCCTTTGAGCATAATTTTTTTACTCCGTAAAAATTAAATATTAGTTTCGCGTATTATAGAGACCGTTCTATGTTGTGCAATGAATTTTATATAACTTATCCCTTGATCCGAAGTTACTCCTCCGGGTAATATAACCGCTTTCTATGAAAGATAAGTTCTGTAACTTCATTGGCCGTGGCGGCCCGATTATACTGGCTCTTCTCCTGCTTGCCGTGGCCGTGGTCGTGATCGGCTGCGCTTCCACGGAGGGTGGTTCGTCTATCCCCTGGGCGGAACCGGAACCATGGGAGCAGCAGCCCAGCTTCGGGGTCCCCTATTAATCTGGCCGGATCAATTCTCTTCGTCGCTCTCCACCGGGGTGAGCGCATATGCGCATCGGCGTAAAAAAAAGCCTTATCATTTTATTACTTGCGAACGGTCTCTCCGCTTCCCCCGGTTGCCGGGCGGCGGCGCCCCTCCGTGAAGCCCGGGGACTCTGGGTTGAATGCGAGGGGAGTCAAGAGACCCTCTCCACCCGGGCCGGGATCGACCAATTAATTCAGCGGGCGTCTGAGGCCGGTTTCAATACTCTCTTTGTCCAGGTCTATCGACACGACCGGGCCTGGTTCAACTCCCGCTATGCCGATGCCACCCCCTACCGGGATATCGTCAAGAGAGAACAGATCGACCCGCTGGCCTATCTGATCGGCCGGGCTCACCGGGCCGGTCTGCGGGTCCATGCCTGGTTGAATATGTTTCGGATCGGAAAGGATCGGAAAGCCCCGATTCTGAAGCGGTTCGGCGGGGATATTATCACCCGGGACGGCAGAGGGAAGTCCCTGCTCTCCTATAAGCCGCAAGACCTGCCCGATGGAGGGTACTGGCTTGATCCCGGTGACGAGCAGGTCTCTTTATATCTCCGCAATATTATCGCGGAAGTCGTCCGCAAATATCCGGGTCTAGACGGGATCCATCTCGATTTTACCCGCTATCCCTATAATACCCCCCACGCCGGCTCCCGGTGGGCGAACCGGAATGATCTGGGCTACGGAAAAGAGAGCGTCCGGAGATTCAAGAAGTGGACCGGGCTCGATCCGATGACCATGGAACTTACCCGTTCCAACTGCCAGGCCTGGGACAACTGGCGGAGGCTCCAGGTCAATAATTTTGTTGAGTCAGCCGGTGCCCTGGTTCGGAGCCTTGAGCCTTCCCTGACTTTCTCAGTTGCCGTGATCGCCTGGGCGGACCGGGCCTATCTCAGTTCGTTCCAGGACTGGCGCCGCTGGCTGGAGGAAGGAACGGTTGACTTTGTCGCTCCCATGAACTACGGGACCGACTCCCGTCTGGCCCGGTACCTGACCTGGACCGCGCTGGCGGCCCGGGGATCGCGGCAGGTCTATATCGGTCTGGGTGAGTACCTGCTGGGGAACAAGCCGGAGGTTCTCCTCCAGCAGATGGCCGACTGCCGGAAGGCCGGAGCGGACGGAATCGTCCTCTTCTCTTATGACTCAATGTGCAAGAAACCCCACATCTTCAACGCCTTAAAGAAGAACGTCTTTCAGCGTCAGGCCGCGGTCCCGGAGATGCCGTGGAAGAAGAACAGTAATCAGTGACTGGGGACTGGGGAGTGGGGAATGGGGAGTGGGGACTGATCAACGATTAACGAAATGCAGCCCATGCTTGACATATTGATTACGATCCGGGATACCTTTAACCATCATATTGTTTTCGGGATCGGGATTCTGCTGGTTGTCGGTTATTATGTGGGAAAACTGGCCGAGAAGGTCCGCCTCCCCGCCATTACCGGATACATCATCGCGGGGGTTCTGCTGGGGGACTCGATGACCGGTCTGATCCACGCCGAGATGACCGATACCCTTCGCAACATTACCGATGTCGCCCTGGGGATTATCGCCATTACCATCGGCAGTGAATTCAGTGCCGCCAAACTCCGCCGCCTGGGTCCGGGAATCCTGATCATCACTATCGTTCAGCTTCTCTTCACCTTTCTGGTTGTTTCCGGTGTCCTGTTATTATTCGGGATGGAATCTTACTCGGCGTTCCTGCTGGGCGCTATCGGCAGCGCCACCGCCCCGGCCGCTACCGTAGTTATTATTCAGAACCTGCGGGCCCGAGGAGATTTTGTCGACACGCTCTATGGGGTAGTAGCGCTTGATGATGCCGGCTGTGTCATTATCTTTGCCGGGGTTTTTGCTCTTATCGGCGGAATGCTGGGGGTGGGGGAAGGCGCCGGCGGTTTCTTCCTTGCCACCCTGGGCCATGCCGCGGTTGAGATATCTCTCTCCGTTCTGTTGGGTCTGGCGGAAGGGGTGGTGATGCATATTCTTACCTTCCGGATTACCCGCCCCAACGCGCTCCTCATCATCTTGCTCGGGCTTATTCTCCTCTTTACCGCGATCGCGATCTCGCTCCATCTCTCTCCTCTCCTGGCCAATATGGTGGCCGGGGCGGTGATTATCAACCTCTCCCGGAGAGGCAACCGGATATTCCAGGCGATCAGACCCCTGACCCCGCCACTTTACGCGGCCTTCTTCGCGATCGCCGGCACCGAACTCAACCTCGGCCTTCTGGGTAACTGGTGGATCTTGCTTCTCGGGTCGATCTATGTGATTTCCCGCGGAGTGGGGAAGTATTCCGGGGTCTGGCTGGGCGCTCAACTGGCCGGGACCGACCGGAAGACCCGTGATTATCTCGGTTTTTCCATGATTCCCCAGGCCGGAGTGGCGATCGGCCTGGTCTTACTCATTCAGGCTTCCCCCCTGTTAGCCGGCGCGCCGCCCCCGGTAGCCGCTTCTCTGGCCCGTATTGTCAACATCGTGCTCTTCGCGGTGATGATCAACGAACTGATCGGCCCTCCCCTCTCGAAGATGGCGATCATTAAAGGAGCTGAGCTGTGATTCTGTAAGCAATATTCAAAACTAATCCGATTGATGAAATAAATCGGATTAAGGTGGTGAGATAATGAAAATAGCCAATATTCTGAATAAAGAACGCTGTGAGATTAATCTCCGTTCCCGAACCAAGCCGGAGGTAATCCGGGAGATAGCTGGAATCTTTAAGCGTGATTCGGTCCTGAAAAATGTCAGTGAAGAAGAGATTATCCGGGCTCTTACGGCCCGGGAGAAACTGGGCACCACCGGGATCGGCCACGGCCTGGCGATTCCCCACTGCCGCCTGGCGGCGGCGGACCGGTTCATCATGGTTTTAGCGATCTCCCGGCGGGGGATCAACTTTGAGTCCCTCGACCACCACCGGGTCCGGATATTTTGCGTCTTCATCGGGCCGGAAGATCAGCCAGAAAAACATGTCCAGCTTCTGGCTGAGATCTCCATGGCGCTCAGGAACGAGACCGCCCGGCGGGAGATGATCTCTGCCCCGACCCGGACCGCTCTCTATGAGAATTTCCTGAGTCATTCGATCTACGAGATCCGGCCCGATTTCTCCCGGAAGCAGAAGCTGCTCATGCTGGTCCTTCAGGACGAAGAGTACTTTACCGAGATAATGGAGCTCTTTGTCGAGATGGGGATCCCCGGCGCCGCGGTTCTGAAGTCGCAGGGGGCCGGGAAGATTCTTACCCAGGTTCCCCTCTTTGCCAGTTTTATCAACTTTCTCGGTGAGCACGGAGCTTATCACCGGACTGTCTTCGCGTTGGTCCCGGAGGACCTGGTTAACCGCTTGATTGACAACATTGAGGGAATCACCGGTGACCTGGATAAACGCACCGGAACGATGGTCCTGGTTCTGGATATACCCTTGATTAAAGGGAGCTTACAGTCGATATAAAAGTAGCGGCTTCGCCGCAAATTTGGCGAATAGGGATTAGGGAATGGGGATTCCTACAAGATGTTGCCTATTCAATAGTTTTATCGAAATTCCGAACCAGAAATTTAGTATCTGTTACCTGCCTTTTTAACTTCTGGAGGCTCAACATGATTATTAAGAATGGGAAAGTAGCCCTCCCCGGGAAGGACGAACTCTCGCCGGTTGATATCCGGGTGGTCGATGGAAAAATTGCCGAGCTGGGAGAGGATCTCACCGGTGATGATGAGATCATCGAGGCCCGGGGAATGATCGTCCTCCCCGGCGGAATCGATCCCCACGTCCACTTCGACGACCCCGGTTTTACCGACCGGGAGGATTTTTATCACGGGAGCTGCTGTTCCGCCTCCGGCGGGATCACCACCGTCATTGACATGCCCTGCACCTCCATTCCCCCGGTCACGGACCTCGATAACCTCCGGGAGAAATTAGGGGTTATCGAGAAGAAGGCGGTGATCGACTTCGGACTATTCGGAGGAATATCCCCCCAGTCGATGGCGGGGGGCTACCCGGATAATTTCCGGGAACTCTCGGAACTGGTCCTTGGCTTCAAGACCTACTTCATCTCGGTGATGGAGTTCTTCAGCGCCCTGAACCATTTTCAGTTCCGGGGTGTCCTAGAAAAGGCGAAGGAGTTGGGAGCGATCATTCTCCTCCACGCGGAAGATCTCAGTTATGTGAACGCGGCTACCGATTACTACATGAAAAGAGGGAAAGCCCCGATCGACTATTATCGATCCCGCCCGGAGGCGGCGGAGGTCCTGGCGGTTGCCAACGCGGTCGAGCTGGCGGAGGAGGTTGGTGGTGATCTCCATATCGTTCATGTCAGCACGGCGCGGGCGGCGGAGATTATCGCCTCAAGCTCGGTGACCTGCGAGACGGAGCCGCATTATCTTCAGTTTGACATCGATGATTTTATCCGCCTGGGGTCTCCCTTAAAGACTACCCCCCCGGTCAAGAAGCCCGGCAATAAGGAGAGGCTCTGGCAGTACCTCTCCGATGGCCGGATCAACTTTGTCGCCTCCGATCACGCCCCCTGCCCGGCCTCGGGGAAGGAGACCGCCTCGATCTGGACGGATTACGCCGGGTTCCCGGGTTCGGGGACGCTTCTGCCGTACCTCTTCTCCGAGGGGTACATGAAGGGGCGTCTCTCCCTGCGGCGGTTGGTCGAGGTGGCTTCGGAGAACGCCGCCCGGCGCTATGGCTTATATCCCCGGAAAGGCGCGATCGAGGTCGGCACCGACGGTGACCTGGTCCTGATCGACCCGGACCGGACCTGGACAGTGGAGGGGGAGAAGTTCCTCTCCAAAGGCCATATCACACCTTTTGAAGGGATGGAACTGAAAGGCCGGGTCATCCGGACCATCGTCCGGGGCACGACCGTCTACGATGCCGATCGCGGCATCCGGGTCGAAGGCGGTTACGGCCGCTTTCTGACCGGTCCGTGAAGTTCCGACTTCCCCCAACGTTTCTCCGCTTCATATATAGGCTGATATAGATTTCCCGGCGGAATATTTTTCTTGGATTTTTTACATGAGCGTAATAATATTGTTCTCACAAATGGGCTTTAAGCCCATTATCGAAAAATACAATGAAACGTCCGGGACAAAAAATGGGGCCGCTGGAGACACAGTTTTTCGCTTATGTCCAGATGCGGGAAGTAACGACCGTTCGCACCGGCGAGATGGCCGGAGTGCTGGGCCTGAGCGCGGACCGGGAACGTGATCTTTTACGTCGCCTGGCCCGCTCGGGTTGGATTGTCCGTCTGCGTCGCGGGTTCTATCTCGTCCCCCCGCGGATACCTGCCGGCGGGAGATGGTCGCCGGGCGAGGCGCTCATCCTCGATAATCTCATGGAAGATAGAGGAGGTAAGTACCAGATCTGCGGCCCGAACGCCTTTAATTTTTACGGGTTCGACAACCAGGTCCCGAATCGGGTATTTGCCTACAATAACCGCATCTCCGGCAAACGTACGATAGGCGGGATCTCTCTAACCCTGATCAAGGTCTCTGATAACCGGCTGGGGTCAATCAAAACGCTTAAAACATCTTCCGGCATCTCTATGATTTATTCTTCCCGGGCGCGTACCCTGATGGACGCGGTCTATGACTGGTCCCGCTTCAACGGCCTGCCGCGAGCCTATGAATGGATTCAGTCATCGGTAGAGAAAGATCCGGCCATCGCGGTAAAATTGGCGAAGATTACCACTGCGTTCGGTAATCAGGGTACTCTCCGTCGAATAGGATGGATTCTGCAACGGTACGATGCTCCGGTCGAAGCGGTGGATATCATCAGGAAAAAAATTCGAAGATCATCGTCATTAATTCCGCTTATTCCGGGTCGCCGGCTTAAAGGCGGTATCAGCCGGGAGTGGGGATTGCTTATCAATGAAGATTGAACCGCCTTTCGTAACTTTTCCCCATCAAGATAAAGTTCATTTCAGAAGCGCGGTTGAATTCACGGCGATTGAAGAAGGATTCAGGCCCGGATTGGTGGAGAAAGATTATTTCTGCTCCTTGTTGCTCCGGGCGATGATGAGCGCTAATTCAGGCCTTGCGTTCAAGGGGGGAACGTGCCTGAGTAAGGTTTACAGCGATTTTTATCGCTTGAGTGAGGACCTGGACTTCAGTATTTCCATATCGCCGGAGAGTTCCCGGGGGGATAGGCGGAAGAAGATCATACCGTTCCGGGAAACTGTGAACCGCCTGCCCGGGATTCTCCCTGGAATTAAAGTTGTCGAACCACTTACCGGCCATAATAAATCAACGCAGTACATTGCCTTATTGGAATATACATCTTTACTGGCGGAGAAGTCGGAGATAATAAATATCGAGATCGGGATGCGGGAGGTATTGCGAGAGCCGGTTGAAACAAGACTTGCTCGTACGCTGTTGCGGGATTCTTTTTCCGGGAAGTATATAATCCCGCCATTCCCGGTTAAAGCTGTTGCATTACAAGAAGCGCTTGCCGAGAAGGTCCGCGCCGCGCTGACCCGGGATGAGCCCGCGATCAGGGATTTTTTCGATCTGGATTACGCCGTGCGAAACCTCGGTTTGGATCTGGAGAATAAAGCCTTTCTTGATCTGGTACGGCTAAAGATAGCAGTTCCGGGAAGTGGAACGATCGATCTCTCGGATGATGTTCGGGATCTGCTGGAGAGGCAGATTAAGGCTCAACTTATGACTGTTCTCCGGGAGAGCGATTTCAAACTATTTGATCTGGACCGCATTGTAAAGGCGTTGCAAAAAGTTGTTGAGGCTGTTAAACCCGGAATCGGCAAGTAGCACCGGGAAATTGTTATAACTCAAACTGATTAGTACGATTAAAGCAAATTCATTGTTGAAAATATTTTACAGATTATTTTAAGAAAAATGGCCTCCTTGTTTTTTCC
>Ga0208905_1000023_pt1 | contig 84268 bp, 81 predicted proteins | sample AntAceMetag02UKS_FD_184776 | JGI IMG/M metagenome (GOLD analysis project Ga0208905, IMG submission 184776) | Saline lake microbial communities from Ace Lake, Antarctica - Antarctic Ace Lake Metagenome 02UKS (SPAdes) (version 2) | ecosystem: Environmental > Aquatic > Non-marine Saline and... | reverse complement strand
TCTCTCGGACGCCACTTGGTACGAGTCATCTGGGCAATGCTTCGGGACGGACGAGACTACGAGATCCGAGAGGATATCCACCCGATGACTTGAAAATCCAAGAGGGATGTTCAGGCCTCTATTTTCGAATCGGGGAAGTCCGCCAGGCCAACAGCAACAGTGTGAAGCCAGCCATCTCAACCGCTCCGGCTTCAGTTCCTCCACGAAGGCCGCGTCCACCCAGAAGATCCCGTCGCCGAGGAAGAACGGCTACTCTGGCAGCAGTTCTCGCAGTTGCTTGGAAGAGGCGCTGGAATCGCTTCTTCTGGTCCGCTTGCGAGTAGCTTGCGAGTTCGGCCAAGCCAAACTCGTGGTGGATGGCAAGGCCGCCAAACTCGTGGTGGATGTCGGGCGAAAGGGTAAGGATCTGCCGCAGTCACAGGGCGTGTTGATTCGATGGGTCCCGATGAGGTTCGTAGCCAGTTCAGCTTGACATCCGTACCCGAAAAGAGTACGAATGTACCCATGAAGGGTACAGACTCCGCCCCATCCTCCCTCGGCGCTCTGCTTCTCGGCAAGACCAGACTCTCAATCCTCTCTCTCCTACTCCCACAACCGGAGCGAAGGCTCTATCTCCGTGAGATCCTGCGACTGACAGGCGCAGGCCAGGGCGCAGTGCAGCGAGAGCTGGAAAAGCTGACGAGTGCAGGCATTCTCACGAAGACGCGTGAGGGGAATCTCACATACTACCAGGCGAACCGACTCGCACCCGTCTTCGGCGATCTCAGAGGCCTCATCGAGAAGACGGCCGGAGCCTCGGGCGCTCTGCGAGCGGCCCTTCTCCCCCATGCCGACACCATTCACCATGCGTTCCTATACGGATCCATTGCGCGGGGTGAGGAGCGAGGCGAGAGCGACATCGATCTGATGGTGATTGGCGATGTACCGTTCCTCGACGTTGTCACTGCGGTTTCGCCACTGCAGGAATCCTTAGGGCGTGAGATCAACCCCACGGTCTTCACTCCGGCGGAATTCCGCAGACGAATCAAGGAAGGTGACCACTTCCTGACGAGAGTGATGAGCGAAGAGAGAGTGGATCTGATGGGAGGGGATCGTGAGTCTTGAGGCATGGCGCGACTCCCGGCTGATTGTCGAGCACGAATCCAGCCGACAGGAGGTCTCCGAGCTGCTGGGTATCGTGAAGACGGATCTCGATGATGCGCGCATCCCGGAGCTGAGCCCCGACCGACGGTTTGCCTGCTGCTACGGTGCGCTTCTCACGGCGGCACGAGCAGCGCTGCGCTCGGCTGGATACCGAGTCCCCAAGGGAGCTCCCAGCCATCACTACTACGCGATCCAGTCGCTGCAGTTCACCGTCGGACTCGACCCCCAAGCGCTTCGGCAGATCGAAAGCATGGGAAAGAAGAGGGCGACGGCAGACTACGTTCGCGTGGGAGAGCTATCTGAGTCGATGGTCGAGGAGGCCATCGCGTTCGCCGAGGACTGCTGTGGACGAATAGCCGACTGGATCCGCGCAGAGTACCCGTCCTTGATGGAGGACTAGGTCCGAGGCCCGGGAGTTCGGGGTCGCATACCGAATCCGCAAGAGTTCGGGGGCCGCATACCCCGATTCGCCAGCGGAGTTCCGGAAACACTAAGAAGCTTTAGAAGACTGGGGTCCGATCTTGAGTTGCTAGATTTCGGTGAGGACTCACGGTGCGGGAAGCGTTCGACGCCGGGAACGAAATCCTGATCGAATGATCCAGCGAAGTCCAGCAGATCCAGGGCTCTCAGTACTCGTCACGCAGACCGAACTCGGCCGACTCGACCCACTCGCTCGGACGGTCGAAGTACTCGGCCAGCGAACTGACGAAGGCGTAGTGGAGCTTCTCGGCCGCGGCGAGCCGCGAGAACAGCTCACGGATCGCACCGTCGTCGGAGGCTTCACCGCGTTCCCGGTAGAACGCCTCGGTCCCACGCTCGATCTCCATCGCATGCTGCAGGACATCACGTAGAGCCGCGTCCGATGAGATTACACCCGCTCCTCCCTCGATCACGCCCCCAATCCAGTCCTTGCCCGCGTCGATCAGGCTGGCCGCGGACCCGACTGAGCCAATGTTCATGACTCGAAGGGCATTTACATGTTGTGCTTCTTCGTCGGCGAGGAGCGTCAGGATCTTCGCCGCGCTCGGGTCGGTCGTCATCTCTGCTGCAGATCGGTAGTTGGTCTCGGCTCGTTCTTCAAGCGCAATCGCTTCGTCTATCAGTCCCATGAATTCCATCCTTTCGCGCGTCTTCCGATGTTCTCCCTACCCCCACCAGGGTAGCGATGATCGAAACGTCGAACAACCGAGCGGCGCACTGCCTCAGCCGTACAGGTGATGGCATTCCCCGGTGGAGATGGTCCGACGTCCGCTCGGCGTCTCCAGGACCAATCGGCCCGAGTCATCCACGGCGAACGCGATCCCTTCGATCGCGTCTTCTGCCCCCTCGAGGACGATCCGCACGGATCGCCCGAGCGTCGTGCAGTACCCCCGATACGCCTGAAGCGTCTCGGATGGCGTCTCGTCGGACCGGAGAGCCTCCCGGATCGCGAGAACCAAGGCGTCGTGATCGATCGAGATGCCGAGTGCATGTGCGGACGTCGCCGTCGAGAGCGGCGTATCGGTCAGGTTGATGCCGACGCCGACCAATGCGAGGTCGCCGACCCCCTCGACCAGGATCCCGCCAAGCTTCTTCTCATCGACAAGAACGTCATTCGGCCACTTCAGACTCGCATCGAGGCCGAAGCCACCGAGTGCGCGGACGACGGCGAGGCCCGCACGAATCGACAGGATCGGGCCGTCGTCGAGAATGAACGTCGCGTACAGGCCTCCGCGCGGGGAGAGCCAGTTCCGGCCGAACCGCCCGCGGCCCGCAGACTGCTCTTCGGCGATGACCACATGCCCCGCCTCGGCTTGCCCGGACGCAAGCAATCGCCGCGCTTCCGCCTGCGTCGAGGGGACCGTCCTGAATCGATGGGCATGCAGTTCCACGTCAGGGACAGGGAAGAACCGGAAAAGTGCTCGCCGCGTGGGGCATCACGAGAACGCTGAATCCGTTCCCAAACCGCGCCTTCGCCAAATCGAGGGCCTCGGATGGATCGTGCATCGGGGTCATGAGGAAACGGCGAACAACCTCGTCCTTCATCTCGCTCTGTAAGGCGATCTCGATCCGCTTCCGGTCCCTAGCGAGGTAGACGGCCTTGTGTCCGCCGAGCTTGAAGCCTTCCTGTTCGTAAATCCGCAGAACGTCATCGGGAGTCGAACTCCGCTCAATCCAGTCGGCGAAGACCGGGTGTCCAATCCCGTTCGGGCAAGCGCCTGCCAGGTAAGAGATCCCGCCGTCTCGCGTCGCCAGCGACGCATTGTACTCGCCCTTGTGTGCTTGGTAGAGGTTGATGTCCTTCGGGTGGCCTCCGGTCGACCCAATGACCAAATCAGCCTGCTCGTCGAGTGGAACCTGGAAGTGCTCGTCCCAGAACGCCCGTCCCACCCTGTGCGCGGCTTCGGGCTCTCCAACGACGACCTTCGCGACACCACCGTCCGCGCTCAACACGACGTCGATGATGAAGTCGTAGCGAATCCGTTTTCCTGCCTCGACCATCTCTTCGCTGATCGGGTTCCCGTCGTAGACGCAGGCCGTGCTCTCCGGAAGATCCATGAGCGCATGGTTCGCCTCAATCGACGATTCTCCGGCAACCCCGGGAAAAATGTTCTTCCGCCCCCCCGAGTACCCTGCGTAGTAGTGCATGCCGATGTGCCCGATCGTGACGACGTGATCCGCGTCCACGACCAAGCGGTTGAGAAGAATCGGATTCCCGCGCGAGCTCTTCCCGACTTCCACGCAGCCGCGGCAGCAATCATGAATCTCCACGCGGAACCGATGCCGCGCTTCTCCAAGCATGGCGTCGATCTCTTCGTCCGTCGGGGCACGATGGGTTCCGGTCGCAACGAGAAGCGTCACGTCTTCCGCTGCGATCGTCAATCGAAGTCGCTCCCAGATCCGCGGAAGAAGCTCGCGAGTCGGCGTAGGCCGTGTGTGGTCCGTCACCACAAGAACAACGGAGTCGCCCTGCTTGAAGGTGGCGGTTGGATTGTCGATCCCGATGGGGCGCTCCCACCCTCGTTCGAAGGCCGCGTCCAGCGTGATCGGCGGAGTCGCTTTCCCTTCCAACACACCGACCAAATTCTCAGATGGAACGTCAACTTCCAGCGAACCCTTCCCGTACGGAAGCTCGATCTTCGGCATTGACCCTCCTTCGAGTCACCAGATTCTAGTCCCGCAGAGGAGCTGCTCCAACCTTGCGCCGCTCTTCGGCGACCGCTACGCTTCCGTCGCCCCGAAAGGAATGGTCATGCACAAGGTTTACCACACCTCGGAATCGGTCACCGAAGGCCACCCCGACAAGGTCGCGGATCGCATCTCCGACGCCATGCTGGATCACATCCTGATCAACGACCCTGACGCGCATGTGGCGTGTGAGACGTTCCTCACAACCGGTCTGGTCCTCGTCGGCGGTGAGATCACAACGTCGACCTACGTCGACGTCGCCGAAGTCGTCCGCCGGGTCCTCGCCGACATCGGGTACGATCGCGCGGGACTAGGCTTTCACTACCAAGACTGCGCCGTCCTCTCCGCCATCAAGGAACAGTCCACGGACATTCAGGAGGCGGTCGATCACGCCTCCGAGGTCCGCGGCGGCGCCTCGAGCGATCCGTACGACACGATCGGCGCGGGGGATCAAGGGATCATGTTCGGCTATGCGCGCAGGGATACTGATGTGCTGATGCCGCTGCCGATCGTCCTCGCCCATCGTTTAGCACAGCGACTGGCCGACGTGCGCAAGGACGGAAGTCTCCCCTTCCTTCGCCCGGACGGGAAATCTCAAGTGACCGTCGAGTACCAAGGAGAGCGCCCGATCCGAGCCAGCACAGTTCTGATCGCGGCGCAACACGATCCAGACATCGCACACAGCGACCTGAAGGCCGCGATCGTCGAGGGCGTGATCCGACCGGTCCTGGGCGAGTGGCTCGATGAAGATACAGAGATTCTCGTCAACTCGTCAGGCCGTTTCGTCATCGGTGGACCGGCGTCCGATGCCGGAGTCACCGGCCGCAAGATCGTCGTCGACACCTACGGAGGATTCGGATCCCACGGCGGAGGCGCGTTCTCGGGGAAGGATCCGACGAAGGTCGATCGATCGGGCACCTACATGGCAAGGTACGTGGCGAAGAACTTGGTCGCCGCCGAATGCGCGGACCGGGTCAAGGTACAGGTCGCCTATGCGATCGGCCGTGCGGCGCCGCTGGCGGTCACCATCGACACCATGGGAACCGGCGTCCGAAGCGACGACCTTCTCCGCAAGGCCGTCCTCGACGTGTTCGACTTCCGGCCCCGCGCCATCATCGATCGATTCGACTTGAAGCGTCCGATCTACGAACCGCTGTCGGCGTACGGCCACTTCGGGAGAACGGACGTCGACATGCCGTGGGAAGCGATCGACTGCGTCGATGCGCTTCGGTCCGCTCTCGACTGAGCGGCCGAGCCCCTGAGCCGCACCTGCGTCTCGATGACGCCATCAATCGTCGCTCCGCGTTCCGCCAAGCTCTCCAGATCGGGTGTCCCGACGTAGCGAATGCGATACGTGAGCGTGACGAGCCGTGTGGTGCTGCTGCATTCCCAACTGACAAGCGTGATCCGCTCTCTCTCGCCGTCGCAACGCGCCACGTCAGGCAGCGTCCAGAGGCGCAGCAAACCAGAGTAAAGCCATCTGGAAGGCGACCACGACACCCGTCCCGTTAGGAGGATGCGTCCGAAGGGCGGCCGTGGAACGCACGCTCGATCCCGATGACCGCGCTCAAACCCGCAGCAAGCAGGATTCTTCACGGGCACGGGGCTTCCTGTGTCTCCGTCCGCCCCTCACGTGAGCGTGAGAGACTTCTCCTCGATCAACCGCCTCAACATCTCGATGACCTCATCGACGGGTTTCGCGCCGAGATCCTCCTCCGTGCGAAGGCGCACTGCTATGGCGTCGGCCTCCTGCTCCCTGTCCCCGACGATGAACATGTAAGGAACCTTCTGCAGCTGCGCGTTACGAATCTTGGCGTTCATCCGCTCCGAGGATTGATCGACCACAACACGGATACCGGCCTCCGTGAGACGTCCCTCAACCGACCTTGCGAACTCGACATGACGGTCGGCGATCGGAATCAGGGTCGCCTGAACCGGTGCGAGCCAAACGGGGAACGCGCCGGCGTAGTGCTCAATCAGACAGCCGATGAAACGCTCGATGCTGCCGAGTACTGCACGATGAACGACGTACGGTCGTTGCTTCTCCCCATCCTCCCCGATGTAGTTCATGTCGAACCGGTCGGGAAGGTTGAAGTCAAACTGGATCGTCGTGCATTGCCACGACCTCCCGAGAAGATCTTTCACCTTGATGTCGATCTTCGGGCCGTAGAAGGCGCCCCCGCCTTCGTCGACGTTGTAGGGGAGGCCGCGGTCATCGAGGGCCGCTCGCAACGCCGCCTCCGCCTGCTTCCAACGCTCGGGCTCCCCGACGGCCTTGCCCTCGTGTGGGCGGGTCGCGAGGTAGATGTCGAATTCCTCGAACCCAAACGCTTCCAGCATGTCCATGCTGAAGGCGTAGACCCGCCGCAGCTCATCGTCGATCTGATCGGGCCGACAAATGATGTGCGCGTCGTCAATGGTGAAACCACGAACGCGAAGCAGGCCATGCAGCGTTCCCGAACGTTCATACCGGTAGACCGTTCCAAGTTCGGCCCATCGAAGGGGCATCTCTCGGTACGAATGGACTTTGGTCTTGTAGATCAGAATCTGGTACGGACAGTTCATCGGCTTGATGTAGTAATCCACCCCGTCGATGTCCATCGGCGAGTACATCCCCTCGCGGTAGAAGTCGAGGTGGCCGCTGATCGACCACAGCTCACCCTTACCGATATGCGGGGTCGAGACGGTCTCGTAGCCTCCGCGATCGTGCTCCGCATACCAGAACTCCTCGATCGTCCGCTTGAGGCGGGAGCCCTTCGGATGCCAGCAGACGAGGCCGGCGCCGCCTTCCTCGTGGATGCTGAACAGGTCGAGGTCTTTGCCGATCTTCCGATGATCGCGCTTCGCCGCCTCCTCTCGCCGCCAAAGATCCGCCTCGAGATCCTTCTTCGTCTCCCAGGCCGTTCCGTAGATTCGCTGGAGCATGGGCCGAGTCTCGTCTCCGCGCCAGTACGCGCCTGCGACCGACAGAAGCTTGATCGCGTCAGGCTTGACTTGGCCCGTCGAACGAAGGTGAGGCCCACGGCAGAGATCGATGAATTCCCCCTGCTGGAAGAACGTGATCGTCTCCCCCTCCAGGTCATCCACGAGTTCCAGTTTGTAGGTTTCCCCTTGCTCGCCGAGAAGCTTCCGGGCCTCCTCCACGGTCAGCTCCTTACGCACGATCGGGAGATCCTCGGCGATGATCTTCTCCATCTGCGCCGCAATCCGTTCGAGGTCGTCCGCGCTGAATGGAGCGTCAAGGTCGAAGTCGTAGTAGAAGCCATCCTCAATCGCCGGTCCAATCCCGAGTCTAGGAGATGTGAACAGCCTCTTCACCGCTTGAGCCATGATGTGCGTCGTCGTGTGGCGGAGCGTCATCAATGCGTGAGCGTTGCCGGTCGTGACGATCGTGATCGCGCAATCCTCGCTCAATGTCTCGCGCAGATCCTTCAGCTCACCGTCGACGAGAGCGCAGACTGCGGCCTTGGCAAGGCGAGGACCTATCCCTTCGGCCACCTCGAGGATCGAGGCGCCGTCGGATACTTCCACCACGGACCCATCGGGCAAAGAAACCTGGATCATCGGCCTACCTCCTTCGAGAGAGTCCGGCATCATACTCGGTTTCTTCGCTACGGGACAACGATTCCGGAGCTTCACAGGATGTAGCGCGAGAGGTCAGGATCCTCAACGATGTCGGCGAGGCGCTTCTCTACGTAAGCCTTGTCGAGGGTGATCGTCTCTCCCCCGCGGACGTCCGCATCGAACGAGATGTCTTCGATCAACCGCTCCATAACGGTTGTAAGACGTCGGGCGCCGATGTTCTCCGTCGTCTGGTTAAGCTCGTAGGCGATGCGCGCAATCGCGTCGACGGCATCGTCGGTGTATTCGAGGACGACGCCTTCGGTGGCCAGGAGCGCCGTGTATTGCTTGGTCAGCGCGTCCTTCGGCTCGCAGAGGATTCTCCGGAAGTCGGCAGCTGTGAGGTTGTCGAGTTCAACGCGAATCGGGAGGCGCCCCTGCAATTCGGGGATCAGGTCGGACGGCTTCGACATGTTGAACGCGCCGGCGGCGATGAACAGCACGTTCTCCGTCGAGACCACGCCATAGCGTGTCCGCACAGCGGCTCCTTCGAGCAGCGGTAGCAGGTCTCGCTGAACCCCTTGGCGAGAAACGCCAGGCCCGCCCATCTCCTCTCGGCCGCCTGCAGCGATCTTGTCCAGCTCGTCAAGAAAGATAATCCCCGTCTCCTCCGCAAGTCGGAGTCCGGCTTGTCGAACGTCCTCCATGTTGATCAGGCCGTCCACGACTTGCTCGAAGAGGAGCGGCCGGGCTTCACGAATGCGCATCCTCCGCGTCTTGCGCGAAGGAGGGATCAGCCCCGACAGGACGTCACCCATGTCGATTCCCATCTGATCGATTCCGTCCTGCGAGAAGACCTCGAGCTGCGGCGTGACGTGTTCCTCCACGGTGATGTCGATGTATCGTTCCTCGAGTTCACCAGCTTCGAGCTTCGCTCGCAACTTCTCACGTGTGTGACGAACGCTCTCCTCGCGTTGATCATCGTCCTGAACCACTGGAAGAAGCGCATCGAGGATTCGATCGCCCACGAGGTCCTCGGCCTCTTCCTCGACGCGGATGATCTCGTCTTCCCGAATCATGTCGATCGAAATGTCCACGAGGTCACGAATCATCGACTCCACGTCGCGGCCGACGTACCCAACCTCGGTGAACTTCGTCGCCTCGACCTTGATGAACGGACACGTCGTCAGCCGAGCCAAACGCCTCGAGATCTCGGTCTTGCCGACGCCCGTCGCCCCGATCATTAGGATGTTCTTCGGTTTGATCTCGTCTCGAATCTCGGGATCTTCGACGACCTGCCTGCGCATTCGGTTTCGAAGGGCGATGGCCACGGAGCGTTTCGCCTCCGCTTGCCCCACAATGTACTTGTCGAGTTCTTCGACAATCTGCCGCGGCGTCAACCCGGACAGACGCTCTTCACGGACTTCTACGATGTCGCTCATGTCTCCTTCCGTCTACCAAGCGATCTCTTCGATCGAGATCTCAGAATTGGTGTAGATGTCAATCTCCGCAGCAATCAGAAGCGCGCGTTTCGCTGTCTCTTCTGGGGGGAGGTCCGCAGCAGAGAGAAAAGCCCTCGCCGCGGCCAAAGCGTAGGGCCCGCCGGATCCGACGCCAATCAGCCCGTCATCCGGCTCAAGCACGTCCCCTGAGCCGGAGATCATCAAGAGGCCCTCTTCGCTCACGGTCACGAGAACTGCCTCCAAATGCCTCAAGATCCTGTCCGTTCGCCATTCCTTGGTGAGTTCCACGGCCGCCCGTCGAAGCTGACCATCGTACTTCTTCAGCTTCCCCTCGAACTTGTCGAGCAGTGCAAGACAGTCTGCGGTCGCTCCGGCAAACCCCACCAAGACTCGATCGTCGTGAAGTCGGTAGAGTTTTCGCGTGGTCTTCTTGACGACAGTGGTATCCAGAGTGGCCTGGCCGTCACTCGCCATAACGGCGCGCTTGTCCTTCCTCGAGTGAATCGCCAAGATGGTTGTGTTGCGAATCGTACTCATGACGCCCCCATTCTAGATCTGATCTGACATGCTATCAATCGAGCCATCGGATGCTTCCGTTCGCGGTCGCAACAAACAGCTACTACAAACGTTATCAAGAAGAGGTCTTCTGTATTTTGTAGTAGTAGTAGTAGTAGCGTGCATCGGTTGGGGAAAGTGGCGAAAACCCAGTTTGCGTCCACACGCGTCGGCCTCGCTTTCTGGGGAGAAGCAGTGAAGATCCTTGCTTTGGGTGGGGAAAACGGCTGTGGAAAAGGACGAGGCGATCTCTTCGCAGCTTTTGTCCACAAGAAGATGTCGGTTTTCCCCCGAGTTTTCGCGTGCCAACTTTGTGCCGCTATGTCCGAAAGGCGTAGCGAGAAGCAAGGGACTCCTGCAGCTCCGAGATCTCGGCTTGGAGAAGAGGTGTTTCTTGCAGCTGCGACTTAACTTTCACGTAGGAGTGCATGATCGTGGTGTGATCGCGGTTGCCGAAGGCCTTTCCGATGGCGGGGAAGGAATGGTCGGTCATCTCGCGCGCGAGAAAGATGGCTACGTGCCTAGCCTGGGCGATCTCCTTCTTGCGGCTCGAGCTCTCCAGTTCGCGTCCTTGGAGATCGTAGTGCGTGGCGACTTCTTCTTTGATGTGGTCGATGGTCAGCCGCGGCCGCTGACCCTCCTTGGGGAGCATCGTCTCAAGTCTTTGTGGGGTGAGCTTCTCGCCCTGGAGTTGTGCGCACGCGAGCGCCTTGACCAATGCACCTTCAAGAGCACGCACGTTGGAGGAGATGCGTCTTGCGATGAGCTCGAGGACGTCGTCATCGACGGCCAGACCACGGGCGATGGCCTTCTCGCGCAAGATCGCGATGCGGGTTTCGAGGTCGGGAGCCTGGATGTCGGCGACGAGGCCCCACCGGAAGCGAGAGACGAGGCGCTCCTGCAGCCCGGACAGCTCCTCCGGAGGTCGATCGCTGGAGAGCACGATCTGCTTCGCCGCTCCATAGAGCTCGTTGAATGTGTGGAACAGCTCCTCCTGGGTCGCTTCCTTCCCTTGCAGAAAGTGGACATCGTCGATCAGGAGTAGATCGATCTTTCGGTACTTCCCGCGGAACGCTCCGGTTGCGTTGTTTCGAATGGCGTTGATGAGTTCGATGGCGAAACGCTCGGACGTCGTGTAGACGACGGCCCGTTCCTGGGACGAACGGAGCACTTGGTTCCCGATGGCCTGGAGCAAGTGCGTCTTGCCGAGACCGACGCTTCCGTAGATGAAGAATGGGTTGTACGTCTTCTCTTCGGCTTCGATCACGGCTTGAGAGACCGCCTCCGCTGCGGCGTGAGCAAGATGGTTGTTCTTCCCGCGGACGAAGGAATTGAACGTGTAGTCCACACTCAACGGGAAGCCGCCTTGGGGAACGGAAGACGCAGCCTCAAGGATTCGGCGTGCCGACGCGGGGCCGCCGGACTCCGCAGGGAGAACACTGATCTCAAGAGAGATCGGACGCATGCAGGTGTCGGTTGCGAGCCGCTCGATCTCCGTTCGATAGCGGCTCTCGATCCCGCTTTTGGTGAAAGAATCGGGGACGCCGATCGCCAGCGAGGTGTCCTCGAGCGCAAGGGGACGTGCGTCAGCCAACCACGTGAGATAGCTCGAGTCGGGAATGGTCTCCTTCAGCGAAGAGACCACGGAATCCCAGACAGCAACAAGATTAACGCTCATCCACCATTCTCCTCGGAGCCTGGTGACAAGAGTAGCGAAGAGATGCATCGCGGATCAAGGGGACGATTCCCTGGCCGGGCGAGGTGCATCCAGCAGCATGCTCGACGGGTAGCGCGCTTGAGAGACGCATGGACAACGGAGCCCTCGCCGGAGAGGACGGACATCCGGGTCGATCTGCCGCGAGATGGGCCGAGAGAGAAGGACGAAGAGACGCCGGAGCGCTCCGCCTGATTGTGGAGAACTGCGTGGATGCCCCATCTTCAGCGGCCATCAGCTGGGGAAAACCCTGTGGAAAGACTGTGCAGGCAGCCCCTCTGCCCAGACGGACGGGATCAAGTCCTCGCCGTCGAGCCGCGGGGGAAGACTTATCCACAACGAAGGGCCGTTATCGTGCCATTTTGGGGTGGTTGTCCACAGGGTTTTCCACAGGTCCGCTTGTTCGGGAGATGGAGGAAATTCCCTTCGGTAGGACCTTTTGCGTCGCAGGGCGACGGAACGGCATCGCTGAAGCGCCGGATGGCCTGGACAGTCGTCCCATGAACTCGCCGCGTCGAGGCCGAAAACCGATGGTGCCGAGGCCCAGATTCGAACTGGGGACACCCGCCTTTTCAGGGCGGTGCTCTACCGACTGAGCTACCTCGGCACGGGCTGGCGGGGACGACCGGATTTGAACCGGCGATCTCTGGAGTGACAATCCAGCGTCCTAGACCTGACTAGACCACGTCCCCGAGAGGTTGAAGCTCATTGGGCGAGACAGGACTCGAACCTGTGGCCTTCCGGATGTAAGCCGGATGCTCTCCCAACTGAGCTACTCGCCCATTATAGCTAGCGTCCCACAGGCCGCAACCTGTGGTTCTTGTGTCCCCAAGGGGATTTGAACCCCTGCCGCCGGGATGAAAACCCGGTATCCTAGGCCGCTAGATGATGGGGACGTCTCAGACGCGCGCGCGCGCCTGTTCGAACGACTCCGTGGTACGGGCGAGCCGAGTATAGACGGCCCCTCGCTCGCCGACCATTCAATCTGGGTCGTGCTGGATTCGAACCAGCGACTCCCTGATTAAAAGTCAGGTGCTCTGCCACTGAGCTAACGACCCGAAAGGCACACGCGCCTTTCCAGTGGGTCGTGCAGGACTCGAACCTGCAACCAACGGATTAAGAGTCCGCTGCTCTACCATTGAGCTAACGACCCGAGCAAAAACGAATGGTACGAGAGGCCTCTTCACGGTGTCAAGGCTTGTTGGGGGTTTCATTCATCCGATACGATCCCTCTATGGATCCGCTCCAGTTCACGCCACCGCCGCTAGCGCCGCTCGCGGAACGGATGCGGCCGGAAACGATCGACCAGGTCGTCGGCCAGCCGAAGATTCTCGGGCCCGGGGGTCCGCTGCGCGCGGTCATCGAGCGCGAGGCCTATCGTGCCTTCCTCTTCTGGGGACCGCCGGGAACCGGGAAGACGACCGTGGGTCGGATCATTGCGGTGAGGTCAAAGGCTCGCTTCGTTCAACGCTCGGCGGCGCTGACCGGCGTCAAGGACGTCCGACAGACGCTCGAGGCGTCGCAGTTTCGGTTTCGTACCGAGGGCGCGCGCGATCTTCTCTTCCTCGATGAGATCCATCGATTCAACAAGGCGCAGCAGGACGTGCTCCTCTCCTTTCTCGAAGAAGGGAGCGTCATCTTCGTGGGTGCGACGACCGAGAATCCCTCGTTCGCACTGAACGCGGCCCTTCTCTCGCGGTGCCAGCTGTTCCGCTTCGAGCCGCTAGGTGATATTGCCATTCGCGAACTCATCGACCGAGCCCTCGGTGATCCGCAAGGCCTCTCTGGGCAGCTCACGCTCGACGAGGCGGCGATCGATGCCCTTGTGGGCCTTTCGGACGGCGATGGGCGACGCGCTCTGACGACGTTGGAGTTGGCGACCTCCATCGCCGATGGAGGCACGATCGGCATCGACGTCATTCGGCGGGCGGTGCAGCGCAAGGGCCTGCGCTACGATCGCGCCGGCGACGAGCACTACGATCTGATTTCCGCCCTCCACAAGTCGGTTCGCAATTCCGACCCGGACGCCACCCTCTACTGGATGGCGAGAATCCTCGAAGGGGGCGAGGATCCGCGATTCATCGCGCGTAGGCTGATTCGGATGGCGTCCGAGGATGTCGGCCTTGCCGATCCGCGAGGTCTCGAACAGGCCATTGCGGCGTCGCGCGCGGTGGAGGCCGTCGGGCTTCCGGAGGGAGACCTCGCCCTCGCGCAGGCGGCCGTCTACCTGGCCTGTGCTCCCAAGTCGAACGCGCTGTACGTCGGCATGGGAGAGGCGTATCACGACGTGCGTGAACGTCCGACGGCCGAGGTTCCTCTGCATCTGCGGAACGCACCGACACGGCTGATGAAAGGGCTTGGCTACGGAGACGGCTATCGATACGCTCACGATTGTGAGGATGGTGTCGCCTCGATGCCGTGCCTACCGGAAGAACTGTTGAGCCGTCGGTACTATCGGCCGACCAATCGGGGGTTCGAAGAACGTGTTGCCGCGCGCTTGGAGTGGCTGAGGGCACGAACGAAGACAAGTGAAGGCGACTTGGCGCAGCGAAACGTGAACGGCAATACCGAGTCGCTCTAACGCTCCGCTTCCTGCTTGTCGAGGTATTGGAGGATCGCCTCGACGATCAGGTAGTTCATGGAGCGGTCTCGCTTCTTCGCTAGCATCGCCAGCCGTTCGATCGGTTTCTTCTCCGCCTTCGACCGCGAAATGTAGACGGACAGTGCATTCTCTCTTGTGACCACGCAATCCCCTTTCCGTCGTTGTGCCCCTACTATACTCTAATGCAGGAGGGGAGACAAGATACGGTCGCTTAACCCAGGTACGGGCCGCTGGATCACGCCGCCGATTGCGCTGTCCCCTCGATGCGCTTCGCGAGCGACGCCCCCCCCCAGCACTCAGCTTGCGTGCTGATGGAGATGGCGCTTGATGTCAAGCTTCACGCTCTTCTGGAATGGTTCATCTACGAGCGTGATGCACTCCTTAAACCTGATTCGCTTGAAGACCGCGAGCCCCTCGCTCTGCTCCTTGATTGCCTCCCAGATCTGTTCGATCGCGGCGGCCGACGTATCGATTCCCTGCTCCTTGAGAAGGGTCCAGTTCGGATAGACCTGCGCACATACGGCCGGGATGCCCTGCCTCTCGCCCTCGTAGATCATGATCTCGTCGATCGATGGGATGCCGATCAGTTCCCACTCGATCTCTTCGGGGTAGACGTTCTTGCCGGTCTCGAGGACGATGACGTTCTTCGCGCGTCCGGAAATCAGAAGAAGCCCGTCCTTATAGGTTCCGAGGTCTCCGGTGTGGAACCATCCATCGCTGTCGATGACCTCGTCGGTGGCGGCTTGGTTGTGGTAGTAGCCGGCCATCGTGTTCGGACCACGGGAGAGGACTTCTCCGACACTGTCTGCATCGGGGTGGTCGATGCGGATCTCGATCCCTTCGACCGCCACCATGCCCGGTTCCTCGGCAAACGCTTCGCACATGGTCAACAGCGGCGATGTCTCGGTCAGACCGTAGCCTTCCATGATTCCGATCCCCATAGCCCGGAAGCCGGCGGCCGCCTCTGGATTGAGCGGGGCCCCACCCGAAGTGAAGAACCGGAACTGCTTACCGAATAGCTTCTTCTTCACGAGCTTGCCCATCAGTGTGGGCGAAGACCGATGGATCATCCGCTTCAGTCCAGACTTCTCGATGGATTCTCGGATGCGCCCGTACAGGACGTTATACAGTTTCGGAACGCCGAGAATGATAGTTGGATGGGCCTTCTTCATGACGGTGGCGAGATTCCGGTCCACGGGGGTGTACGTCGACGTTGCCCCGGTCATGAGGGGCGTCACCAGCGTGATGGTCAAGCCGTAGATGTGATTCCACGGAACGATGCCCAGGAAGTTGTCTTCCGGGGAGAGGGAGACAACCTTGGCGGCCGTGATCGCGTTTGAGGAGATGTTGGCATGGGTCAGCATCGCGCCCTTCGCGTTTCCCGTCGTTCCCGAGGTGTACATCAACACGGCCAAGCTGTCTTCGGGGACGTCGACACGCGGGAGCGGCGTCTTGCCCAGGAGAAGCGCGTCGAGGAACAGGGCGCGTTCGTCTTTCGATCGATCCATCGTGATGACGAAGATATCCGGCAGGCTCGATTCCTTCAGCGCGACCAGGTCCTCGGCCTTCCCCCCTGACGCAATGACCCCTTTGACGCCGGCCTCACTGAGGATTCGCTCGACTTCACCCGGTTGGAGTTCCGGATCGAGCGGAACGACAGTGGCCCCACAGTGAAGGATCGCATAGAAGCTTGTCGCCCAGGCGGGGCGGGGCTTGGCAATCAGCGCAACGCGGTCCCCTGCGGCCACGCCCAAACCGGAGAGAGCGGACGCCAGCCGCCCGACCATCTCCCCTAAGCGCCCGTAGGAAACCTCGTTGAGGATTAACTGGATTCCTCCCCCGCGTTTCCTCTCCTTCGGAATCGGCATACGAAGCGCAATCCGGTCCTTGTGAGCCGAAACCGCTTCTTCGAACAGCTGTGATATCGTCGGATACATGCACCTCACCCTCCCCTTTCCGTTCTCAAGACACGGCGTCCGAGACCGCGTGATGTCCGCACAGCGGTCGCTATCCGGAGACGTACTTCTGCGCTTCGATTGCAGCGATCGCCCCCTCCCCGGCGGCGACGACTCCCTGCGAATAGCGATGGGCGAAAACCCGGGCGTCTCCTGCGGCGAAAACCCCGGGAACGTTGGTGCGCAATTGCTGATCGGTCACGATGTATCCCTCTTCGTCGAGCTTGACCGTGTCGCGGAGGAACTCTGTCTGTGGATCGTGCCCGATGTTGACGAACACTCCGTCGATCTCGAGGTCGCGCGTTTCCTCCGACTCGAGGTCTCTCAGGCGCACGCTGGTCACCCGTTCGGCTCCGAGAACTTCATCGACAGCGCAGTTCCACAGGAAACGGATCTTTGGATGCTCCCGCGCGCGCTCCTGTAGGATCGCCGAGGCACGTAACGCCCTCGGATCGTCTTGCGGATGCCGTACAACGATCGAGATCGAGTCCGCGAGGCGAGCCAGGAAGAGGGATTCCGTAAGTCCGGAGTCGCCGGCGCCGATCTCGAGGATCTCCTTGCCTCGAAAGAAGAACCCGTCACACGTGGCGCAGTAGGAGACGCCTCTTCCTTTCAGTCGCGATGCTCCTTCGGCCTGTAGTTCCTTCGGTCGAGATCCGGGCGAGAGGATGATCGATCTTGCCTCGAATGACGCGCGCGGTGTTACGACACGGTGATAGGGCTCGTCCGCTTCGATTCGGACGACTTCATCCTGAAGAAACTTCGCTCCGAAGCGCTCCACTTGTTTGCGGAGTGACTGCATCAGTTCCGGCGCGGAGGTCGTCTCTTCGAGTCCGGGCCAGTTCTCGATCAGATTGGTCTCGTTCAGCTGTCCACCCGGGAGACCCTTCTCGATCACAAGCGTAGAGAGCAGAGCTCGTCCGGCATACAGTGCTGCAGTAAGACCGGCGGGTCCTGCCCCGATGACGACGACATCTAGCGGCTTTCGGTTTTGTGTCACGGTTCCGATTATAGGAGAGCGTTAGAGTAGATCCAACGGCTCCAGCGTGAAGGTTCCTTTCGTCTTCTCGAGAACCTGCTCAACCGTGAGTTTCGCGTCCTCGAGCTGGGTCTTGATGGTGGCCGCCAGGCTAAGCCCTTCGTCGAACAGGGTGATGGCCTCCTCGAGCCCGAGTTCCTCCTTCTCCAGCTGTTGCGTGATCTCCTCGAGCTTGGCAAGCGCTTCCTCGATCGTCATTCGTCCATCACCTCCTCGACGCGCGACTGAAGCCGCCCGGTGGCGAGCTGTGTCACAATCTCGGATCCGGGGGTCACCCTGGCGACGTCACGAAGGGCCACCGCCGAGTCCTTGAGAAACGTGAGGGAGTACCCGCGATGAAGCGGCAAACGGGGATCCGAGAGGCGAAGGACGTCCGTGAAGTGCGCGAGTCTTCGGACGCGCAGGGTGAACATCTGAGAGACCCTGCGTGCGAGAATGTCCACCAGCCCGTCGAGGCGCTGGGAAAGGGTCTCGAGCTTCCGCCCAGGAAGTCGGAACAAGTAGCCGCGGAGATTCGCGCGCAGGCGGTCGGAGCGATTGGTTAGATGAGCCGCGACGATTCGAGTCATCCACGCGACGCGAGCGCAGACCGTCTCAGAAACCTCCCGGCAGTCGGGGGCGACCAGTTCCGCGGCGGACGCCGGCGTTGGGGCACGAAGGTCGGCGACGAAGTCGCTGATGGCGAAATCGATCTCGTGGCCGACGGCGGAGATGATGGGGATCTGGCACCCGAAGACGGCTCGAATGACGCGCTCGTCGCTAAACGCGGCAAGATCCTCCGCCGACCCACCGCCACGACCGAGAATCAGGACGTCCAGCGGTTGGACCTGATCGGAGAAGCGAATCGCGGCATCCAGCGCGGAGACAAGCTCCTCGGGTGCACTCTCCCCTTGGACGCTCGTCGGAAACAAGTACACCTCGGCGACCGGCCAGCGCCGGGCGAGGACGGATCGGATATCACGCAGAGCGGCGCCGCTCGGCGAAGTGATGACGCCGATCCGCAGAGGATACGGGGGAAGCGGCTTCTTGTGCGCGGCGTCGAACAACCCTTCTTCGTCGAGGCGCGCCTTCAGTTTCTCGATGGCCGCTTGGAGGGCACCTACGCCGAGCGGTTGGAGGACGGAGGCAACGAATTGATAACGGCCTCGTGGCTCATAGACGGTCAGCTTCCCGAGCGCGAGAACGTTCATTCCTTGCTCGACCTCGACGGGAGTGAGCGCCGAAGTCCGGCTGCGAAAGCGAACGGCACTGATCTCGGAGTCCTCGTCCTTGAGGGTGAAGTACAGATGGCCGGAGGCGGCTCGCTTGATCTCGGAGACTTCGCCTCTCAGCCAGACATCGGCGAACTCCGTCTCCAGCATTCCTCGTGCGGAGCGGTTCAGCTCGGAGACCGTGTAGACGTGTTCTTCACTCATTGCGCCTCTTTCCGAAGGAGTGTAGCGGTTCATGCGTTCGCGAGCGAAGGGAATCGCGCAAAGCTTGAATCACACGCATCTTGAGGCTATAGTTCTCCCATGTCCGGCGGCGGTGAGAGCCGTTTCCCTCCCACCATGCGCTTGAAGCGAAGAAGAGACTTCGGGCGTGTTTACCGTGAAGGCGAGGTCTGGCGAGGGGCGTCTTTCTCTCTTCATGTCCTCGCAGAAGATGGAGAGAAGCGCTTGGGAATCGTGGTTTCCCGTAAGTGGGGAAACGCGGTGGCGCGAAATCGGATGAAGCGCCTCTTGCGGGAGGCGTTTCGGCGATGCGCCGCGTCTCTGCCGGATGTGGCCGTCATCGTGAGGCCAGCTCCTGCGTGTCGAGGACAGACCGTCGATGCGCTCGGCCGGATGCTGGTCGATGCAGTGAACCAGATCATCGGAAAAGAGGTGTCCGGATGCAGAAAGAGACGATCTACCTCACCAACGAGGGATATGCCCTGATGCGCCAGGAACTCGACAGCGTCGAGAAGACGCTGTACGAGGAGATCCCGGAGAAACTCAAGGCGTCGAAAATGAACGGCGGGGATCTGCGCGAGAACAAAGAATACATGTATCTTCAGAGTCAGCAGCAGTACTACGAGCGCGAAGTGCGGCGGCTGACGTCGATCCTCGAGGCCGCCGAGGTGCTTCCGGAGGAGGACATCTCCAAGGATGAGATCGGCATCGGCTCGCGTTTCATCCTCCAGGATCTAACGATCAAGGAGAGCGGAACGTTCATCCTCGTGAGTTCGCCCGAAGTCGATCTGGAAAAGGGGAAGATCTCAGTCTCCTCCCCTGTGGGCCGACTCCTGTTAGGGAAGAAGGAGGGTGATGCGGTGACGGCCGAGCTTCAGTGGGGAACCTCGCAGTTCCGTGTCATCGCCATCAACAAGTAGGAGGCTCTTGCGCTTCGAGGGAAAGCCATGACCGATTCATTGATTCGATCCCGGTTGGATCATCTCGAAGCGCTTCGCAATCGCGGGATCGATCCCTTTCCGGCCCGCGTTCCCGCTGTGCAGGAGATCCGACCGGTTGTCGAGCGCTTCGAGAACCTTGCCGCGGAGGAACACAGCGGGGATCGGGTCACGATCGCCGGTCGAGTGATCGCCATCCGGCGGATGGGCAAAGCGTCGTTTCTGGACCTCCGGGATGGAACGGGGACGCTTCAGGCGCACGCAGCCGTTGACGGGTTCGGAGAGACGGTGTACGAGGAGCTGGGAGGCGTCGACATCGGCGACTTCCTCTCAGTCTCCGGAGAGATCTTTCGAACGAAGCGGGGAGAACTGACGATTGCGGTCGAGGAGTACACGTTCCTCGCCAAGGCGATCCGCCCCCTTCCGGAGAAGTGGCACGGTCTCAAGGACGCCGAGCTAAGACATCGACACCGTTCGCTCGACCTCATCGCTAACGACGTAGCACGGACAGCCTTCGTCTCCCGCTCTCGGATGATTTCGTCCATTCGGAGAAGACTCGACGGCCTCGGGTTCATCGAAGTGGAGACGCCGACCCTTCAGCCGATCGCGGGGGGCGCACTGGCGCGGCCTTTCGTGACGCATCACAACACCCTCGATGTCGATTTGTACATGAGGATTGCCCTCGAACTCTACCTCAAGCGCGTGCTCGTCGGGGGGATTGACCGAGTCTACGAAATCGGCAAATGCTTCCGCAACGAAGGCGTCTCGACCGAACACAACCCCGAGTTCACGATGCTCGAGCTTTACCAGGCCTACGCGGACTACGAGACGATGATGGATCTCGCGCGAGAGCTGGTCGTGGACGCCCTGAACGAGACGATCGGGACGTTGTCGGTCCGATTTAAGGATCACGATATCGATTTTGGGACGCCGTGGCCGCGGATGAAGATGGTCGACCTTGTAGGTGAGACCTCGGGAATCGACGTTTCGAGCCTTTCAGCGGACGAAATCGATCGTCAAGCAAGAGCGAAGGGGATCGAGCTGCCGGCGGGGACGGCGGGGAAGAAAGTTGAATCTCTCTTCGAGCGGTTTGCCGAGCCGACGCTCGTTCAGCCGACCTTCGTTTGCGATTACCCGATCGACATCTCGCCGCTCGCGAAGAAGTGCACAAACGACGAGCGTTTGGTCGAACGGTTCGAGCTGTTCGCCGGAGGCATGGAACTGGCGAACGCGTTCACCGAGCTGAATGATCCAGTCGATCAGCGAGAGCGATTCGAAGCGCAGGAACGCCTTCGAGATGAGGGCGACGACGAGGCGCACCGGATCGACGAGGATTTTCTGTTCGCGCTCGAACACGGGATGCCTCCGGCCGGAGGCATGGGGGTAGGGATCGATCGACTGGCGATGGTTGCCACAGGCCTCGGGTCCATCCGAGACGTGATCCTCTTCCCGACGCTTCGCGGGAGAAGGGACTAGCGTGGGTGCCTGGTCTCGCTTGCTCGTACGATGTGACGACGCGATCGATACGCTTCTCTCCTGGGATGAGCGAGCCGTGCTAGCCGTCAGCGAGTACCCGCCACTACGGCGTTTGTCGCGCCTGTTCGTGACCGCCAGCTATCTGGGCGACGGGTATCTCTGGGGAGGGCTCGGCTTGGGGCTGATCCTGTTCGGGCGGCCGGTCGACCGGATTTTCGTGCTCATCGGACTCGGCATCTCGATCGTGAACGTTTCCGTCTTCCGCTTTCTCAAAGTCCTGGTCGGCCGCCGCCGCCCGGCGTCGTTTGGTGGGGGGCTGCGTTTCCGTGCGATCGATACGTATGCCTTCCCGTCCGGACACGCCACGACCTCGTTCGGGCTGGCGTGGCTCGTTTCGATGACGTATCCGCATCCGGCTGCCGTCGTCTTCGTCTACCTGATCGCCACGACGATCGCCTTCTCGCGTGTCTACGTGCGAGAGCACTACCCGCTTGACGTGCTGTCCGGGGCGCTCCTTGGGACGCTCACGGCCGCTTTGCTCCTTCCGCTCTTCCATTGGGTGTTCTTTTGAAACGCAGCAGTGTGATTCCGTAGAATCTTGGGCCTTCCACTTCACCGACGTTCAAGGAGCGGTCGATGAAAAAGTACTTCTCTCGTCGCGTATCCGGTGCGAAACGTTCCGCCATTCGGGAGCTGCTGAAGCTCACGGAGCGGCCGGACATCATCTCGTTTGGCGGTGGGCTTCCGGCGCCTGAGACGTTCCCACACAATGAGCTGGCTGACATCGCGCAGGATCTGCTGAGGAACAACTACCGAAACGTACTACAGTACGGCCTAACCGAAGGGAGCAAGACGCTTCGGCAGGCGATGTGCGACTGGCTTCGCCCACAGGGAGTCGAGGCGACCATCGAAGAACTCCTGGTGACGACGGCGTCGCAGCAGGGGCTCGACCTCCTGTGTAAGGCATTCTTCGATCCGGGCGACGTGGTCTTCTGCGGCCTTCCGACGTACCTGGGAGCGGTCCAAGCGTTCAGTCTGTTCGAGACGACCAAGAGCGGCGTCCCGCTCGAGGACGACGGGATGAATCTCGATTTGCTCGAGGAGCGGATTCGCGAAGCCAGATCAGCGGGGAAGGTGCTGAAGGCGATCTACGTCATCCCCGACTTTCAGAACCCGAGCGGCATCACGATGTCGCTCGAAAAGCGCAGACGCCTACTCGAGATTGCGCGGCAGGAAGATCTTCTCATCTTCGAGGACAACCCCTACGGGAAGCTTCGATTCGCGGGGGAGCCGATCCCTTCGATCTGCAGCATGGACCGCGAAGGGCGGGTCATCCTGCTTCTCACCTTCTCCAAGACGCTCTCCTCGGGCCTTCGTTTGGCCGTGATGCTCGCACGCGGAGAACTCATGGACGCGCTGGTTCGCGCGAAACAGCCGACCGATCTGTGCACGTCGAAGCTCACCCAGCACATGGCGGCGCGTTACATGAACGAGTATGGGCTTGACAAGCACCTCGAGGAGATCCGGCCGATCTATCGATCGAAACGGAATGCGATGGTCGATGCGCTGGAGAGACACATGCCGGGTGACGAGGGGGTCTCGTGGACGAAGCCCGAGGGCGGACTCTTCGTCTGGCTTCGGATGCCCGAAGGGATCGATACGGAGGCGATGCTGCAGCGCGCGATCGAGCACAAGGTTGCGTACGTCCCCGGAGCAGCATGCTTCGTGGACGGCACCGGCCACAACACGCTTCGTCTGGCGTACTCGCTGGTCTCGGAAGAGCAGATCGACGAAGGGATTCGCCGACTGGCCGACGTCGTGAAAGAGACGATCGAGGCGCACAAAATCGCCGTCAACGCGGGCTGACGCCGGCGCCCCCTCTCTCCCGTCGGAGGTCTGAGAACGACAGCGGCTCCTCCGGGCGGCCCTTTCTAGAAGATCGCACCCGGGAGGGATCGCACGAATCGGGTCATCAGTCGCACGGTGTTCTCGTAGTCGTTCAAGCGCAGTGTCGAGATCGGCGAGTGGATGAAGCGGCAAGGAACGGAGACGACGCCTGCGAGGACGCCGCCACGTGTGAGGTGGATCGCCCCGGCGTCGGTTCCTCCGTAGGTCGGCAGTTTGTACTGATAGGGAATACTCTCCGCCTCCGCAGCCGCCTCCAGTGCGGCGATCACCTTCGGCGAGACGATGATCGAACGATCGGCGACGCTGATCGCGGGCCCACGGCCGAGTCTTGTCGGTTGGCTCTCGTCGGGGACGCCCGGCGTGTCGGCGCCGATCGTCCCTTCGAGGGCGACGGCGAGATCGGGCTTGATCTGGAAGGCAGCCGTCCGCGCGCCGCGGAGGCCAACTTCCTCGCCGAAGACGAAGGCGAAGACCGTCTTCATCGGAAGATCGACTTCGGCCAGACGCTGGGCGATCTCAACCAGTACCGCGCAGCCGGCGCGGTCGTCGAACGCCTTACCGGTGACGTATCCGTCGGCAAGTTCGAGGAACGGGTAGTGTATTGTGAGCGGATCACCAATCCGGATCCCCATGTCGGCGGCCTCCTGGAGTGACGTCGCGCCGACGTCGATGAACAGCTTCTCCAACGGGACCGGAGCCTTGCGCTCCTCGGCCGTGAGGATGTGAGGCGGAGAAGATCCGATGACCCCGTACCGAACCTCGCCCTCTCGGGTCCGGATCTCGACGCGGTGGCCGGGGATGATCCGCTCGTCCCATCCACCGATCGGCGTGAATCGCAAGAACCCCTCTTTGTCGATCCACTTGACGAGAAAGCCGATCTCGTCCATGTGGGCGTCGAGCATCAGCACGCGATCGTCGGCGCCGCTTCGTGTTGCGATCAGGTTTCCCAGCGCGTCGACGGTGACATCGTCCACGAACGGGCGTATCAGCGGCTCGATCCGTCCGCGAACCTCGTCCTCGAAACCAGAGACGCCGAAGGCGTCGGAAAGCTCCCGAAGAAGGGCGATCGATTTCATATTTGTGGGTCCTCCCGATGGAGATCGGCAGAGTATAAGAGCGCGAGTCCGAAGAGACCACAAGCGGGTTCCCGGCGAGGCGGAAGGTCAGCGGTTCAGGCGTTCGAGGAGACGCTCGGCAAGCCCGGCGGGAACACCGGTGGCGGCCGAAATCTCGTCTGCCGTGGACGCAGCGAGATTCTTGACCGAGCCGAAGCGCTCCATCAGCGCATTCTTCCGCTTGGGGCCGACGCCGGGGACCTCGTCGAGGACGGAGGAAAGACTTCGCTTGGCGCGCAGTCGGCGATGATAGGAGATGGCGAAGCGATGCGCCTCGTCGCGGATCTGCCGCAGCAGCAGGAGGGCGTCGCTCTTCGGCGGCAGGATGATCGACTCGGACGCCCCCGGCGTGAAGATCTCCTCTTGCCGTTTGGCGAGGCCGATCGCCTCTAATCCCTCGATGTTCAGTTCCTTCAACACAGAGACGCCGACGCCCAGCTGACCCTTTCCGCCGTCGATCAAGACGAGATCCGGAAGCTGCGAAAACTTGCCTTGGGTCACGGTCGGATCGTTCAGTTCGGCGAGTCCCCTCAAGAAACGCCGGCGCAGAACCTCGGCCATCATCGCGTAGTCATCGGGCTTCCCGGAGATGTGAACCTTGAAGCGGCGATACGCGTCTCTGCGAGGATGTCCGTTCTCGAAGACGACCATCGATCCGGTCGCCTCGCTTCCGCTCGTGTTGGAGATGTCAAACGCCTCGATCCGTTGAGGGAAGCTCGACAGAGACAGAACCTCGGCCAGTTCAACAAGGGCACCTGTCGCCGCCTGGCGGACCACGTCGGCCTTCTTCGAACCCTTCAGCGCGAATCGAGCGTTCTTCGAAGCCAGTTCGACGAGGCGGCGCTTTTCCCCGCGCTGAGGGACGCGGAGCTTCACGTGGTTTCCGCGGAACGACGACAGCCACTCCGAAAGACGGCGCTGATCCTCGATTTCTACCGGGAGGAGAACCTCCTTGGGGACAAACGTTGCACTCGCGTAGTACTGGGTCAGGAAGGCGGCGAGGACCTCCGCTTCGCTCGGCGCAGCCGGCGCGCGCAAGTGAAACGTCTCCCGCCCGGAGACGCGTCCTCCGCGAACCAGGAAGACCAGAGCACAGGCAAGATCCTCTTCGATCGCGAGGCCGACCACGTCGCGATCGACCAGGTCAGGCAACGCGACCGACTGCCGCTCGAGACTACGCGCCAGTGCTCCCACCCGGTCTCTTAAACCGGCAGCGCGTTCGTATTCCTGACGCCCCGCGGCCTGGTTCATCTCACCGGTGAGTCTGCGAACGAGGCCCGTGATTCGACCTTCGAATAGCAGGGCCGCGCCGTCGACGGCGCGCGCGTACTCGACTTGACTGACCAACTCAGCGCACGGTCCGAGGCATCGGCCGATGTGGTGGTTGAGGCAGGGGCGACGCGGCGTCGTGAGCGGAAGATCGAGCGTACACGTGCGAATCGGGAACAGCTTCTGGGCGAGCTTGAGGGTCGAGCGCATCGATTTCGCGCTGGTGTAGGGACCGAAGTAGCGGGCGCCGTCGGCGAAACGACGCCGGACGACGCGTACCCTTGGGAACGGCTCGTCGGTGATCCTCAGGTACGGATACCGCTTGTCGTCACGCAGGCGAACGTTGAACCGAGGCTGGTGGCGCTTGATCAGACCGTCCTCGACGAGGAACGCTTCGGCCTCGGTCTCGGTTCGAATCACCTCGAGGTCCTCGATCTCGGCGACCAGCGACTGCGTTCTCGGGGTCATTCCTTCCTGGGACTGGAAGTAGGAGCGGACGCGGCTCCGTAGCGAGGCCGCCTTCCCGATATAGATGACCTCTCCGGCGGCGTCCTTCATCAGGTAGACGCCGGGAGAGGCGGGAAGCTCGGACAGTTTGGTTTCGATTCGTTCGGACATGTCCTTCGTCCGCATGGTAACGACCCGCCTCTTGCCCCACAAACGCTTCTACGGCGCGGTTGAACTGCCCCTCGGCGCAGCTATACTCTCGTTCCACACGGAGTTCCGAGCGAACGCCGTTGAGAAGATGCGTCTTTATTTGGGGGTGTAGCTCTAACCGGGAGAGCGCCCGCCTTGCACGCGGGAGGCTGGCGGTTCGAATCCGCTCACCTCCACCACGGGGACCGCCGGCGTAGGCCCCCATTCTGGGGCACTGCGGGCTTGTCGTTGACGGAAATCCCCATAGGGCCTACAATGCGCGCTTAGAGGTGTTCATCATGCCGGAGACGATACGGCGGGAGATGCTGGATCACATGGATCGATCGATCGACGTCCTGAAATCCAGTCTCGTCAAGGTACAGACCGGCCGAGCGAACCCGGCCATGATCGAAGACGTTCTCGTCGACTACTACGGCGCGATGACGCCGCTCAAGCAACTCGCGACGATCGCTGCCCCCGATGCGAATCTCATTGTCGTGCAGCCGTATGACAAGACGCAGATGGAGGCAGTTGAGAAGGCGATTCTCGGCGCCGACTTGGGTCTGAATCCGGCCAACGACGGGCACGTCATCCGGGTCAGGGTTCCGAAGCTGTCTGAGGAGCGTCGTCGTGAATTGACGAAAGTGATCAAGACGCGCGGAGAAGAGGCGAAGGTCGCTCTTCGTAACGTCCGGCGCGACGCGAACGACAAGCTGGACCAGATGAAGAAGGACGGGGCCATCTCTGAAGACGATTACCATCGGCATCACAAGCAGAACGACGACGCGATCCACGAGTACTCGAGAGAAGTCGATGATCTCGTCGAGGAGAAGGAAAAGCAGATTCAGACGATCTAGCAGTCAAGCCGGAGCCGGGTCCTCCGTGGAGCATGCCCTCATTCCGCCTTCCCGAACCCCTCAAGGAACTACTCATCGGTAGTGCGTTTCTCTTCTGCGGTGCGATTGCGCTGGTCGCTCTCGCGCTCGGGGCCCGCGAAGCGGCCGGCGGGGTGATGATCGGATTTGTGCTCTTCACCGCGAACGCCCTTCTGCTGGTGGAAGTCGGTCGAGCTCTTCTCGGGGGGGGAGGCCGAGGGGGCCGTGTCGCGGTGGCGGTCTCGTCCGTCGGCCGATTCCTCTTCCTCGGCGTCCTCCTCGCGGCCGTCTTTCTCTTCCTCGGGCGATCGGCCGGGATCGGAGCGTGTGGAGGCCTGCTAGTCTCCCAGGTAAACTTGCATCTCACAAGCCGAAGAACGGGGGTAGCGACCTGATGTTCGAGCAGCTGGCTGGGCTGCTGACGCATCTTGGGGAGAAGCGGATTGCCGTCTTGAACTTGTCAGGGTTCGAGATCCGCTTTGATGTCATGACGATCCTGATGTCTTGGCTCGTCATGGCTCTTCTTGTTCTACTCGCCGTCTTCCTTCGCCGAGGCCTGCGCCAGCGCGTCGAGGAGAAGCCGAATCGTGTTCAGGCGGGCCTTGACATTCTCGTCGATCTGATCAAGGGGCAGCTGACGTCGAACTTTGCATCGGAGCGGCTGGCCGTCTCGATGTTCCCGTTCATTGCCACGCTGTTCCTGTTCGTCTTGTTGTCGAACTGGCTGGGCGTCGTCCCCTACATGATGTCTCCGACGCAGGATCTGAATGTCACGATGGGTCTGGCTCTGATGGTGTTCGTCGTCTCGCAGGTCCTCGCTGTGAAAGCGAAGGGCGCGCGCGGCTACTTACGCAGCTACATCGAGCCGGTCCCGTTTCTGTTGCCGCTCAACATCATCGGCGAGATCTCCAAGCCGATGTCGCACGCGTTTCGTCTTTTCGGGAACATCCTGGCCGGGTCGATCCTGGTCACCGTGGTCATGGTGAAATTCGCTCCCATCGTGTTCCCGCCGATCCTTCAGGTGGTCTTCGGGTTGTTCTTTGGGGCGATTCAGGCGTTCGTCTTCGCCATCCTGGCGGTGGCCTACATCAACGTTGCAGTCGAAAGCTAAAAGGGAGGAGTCATGTTGCAGGAAGCACAGAATGCGGGGGTCGCGATTACAGGTGCCGACCTGATCGTCGCCGCGAAGTATCTCGCGGCAGGCTTTTGCATGGCGATCGGATCGATCGGATCGGCGATCGGGGAGGGCATGGTCGCCGCGCACGCGCTTGACGGAATGGCGCGCCAGCCGGAGATGCAGGGTGCGCTGATGCGTACGATGGTTCTTGGTCAGGCGATCACCGAATCGACCGGGATCTACTCCCTGCTCGTCGCCATCGTCCTCCTGTTCGTCGTCTAGGGAGGGACCGTGTCGCTCGAGTGGGGAAAGATCGTCAAGAGTATCAACTGGACGCTCGTGTTCAGCCTGATCAACTTCGCGATCCTTCTCTACGTGCTCAAGCGCTTTCTCTTCAAGCCGGCGACCGAGTACCTCGACAAGCGACGTGAGCTGATCGCGAATCGGATGGAGTCGGCTCGAGAGAGCGAGGAACAAGCAGCAGCTCTGGTCGAGGAGCGGTCCGGCGAGCTTGCGACTGCACGGGAACGATCGGACCAGATCGTTGAGCGCGCGCAGGGCCGCTCGACGGAGATGATCGAGGAGGCCAAGCGCAAGGCGAGAGGCGAGGCCGAGAGAATCGTGGACGGCGCTCGCGCCCGGATGGAGCAGGAACGTGACGAGATGATTCGGGACCTGAGAGCGGCCTACGCCGAGATCGCCGTCCTCGGAGCCGAACGAGTCCTCGACCGCGAAGTGAAGATCGACGATCACCGACGACTTCTCGATCAGCTGATCGCCGAGATCGACGAAGAGGAACTGAAGGTGAGGTCGTGAGGTCGAGGGAGATTGCCAAGCGCTACGCCAAAGCGCTCTACGCGGTGGCCGCCGAAGAGGGGACGGTCGCGGCGATCGAGGAAGAACTGCAGGGGGTCGTTCGTGAGATGAAGGAAGTGCAGGATTTCGAGCGTTTCCTCACGCACCCGCTCATCTCCCGAGAGAAGAAGACGGCCCTCGTCGATTCCGCCTTTCCAAATCTCTCCACCTGCGTTTCGAACACGATTCGGTTGTTGATTCGAAACCGGCGAGAAGGCTACATCGACCTGATCTACGATGAGTTCCTCGAGGCGCGCGCGGCCGCCGAAAACTGCGCAAGGGTCCGGGTCGTCACCGCGATGTCGCTTTCGGACGACGACCGCCTCCGGTTGAAGGAACGATTGGAGGTGGCGTTGGGCCGGGCCGTGAATCTCGAAGATCGGTTGGAGGAAGGCCTGCTTGCCGGAGCGCGGATTGAGGTAGAAGGAAAGACGATCGATGCGACGCTTCGCGCGAGCCTGAGCGAGCTTAGGATCTCGCTCGAAAGATAGGGAGGAGAACGTGACAGGAACCCGCAAAGACGAGATCACGGCGATCCTGAAGGAGCAGATCAAGGGGTTCCGTTACGACCTCGAGATGCAGGAGGTTGGCGTCGTCGTTGAAGTCGGAGACGGAATCGCCCGCGTCTACGGGCTGGAGCGCGCGATGGCTTCGGAGATCGTCGCCTTTCCCGGCGACGTGCAGGGACTCGTCCTCAACCTGGAAGAGGAGTCGGTCGGTGTTGCCTTGTTCGGCGAAAGCGAGAAGATCCAGGAGGGTGACGAGGTCCGCCGGACCGGGCGCGTGCTGGAGACGCCGGTCGGTGAGGGCCTTCTGGGGAGGGTCGTCGATCCTCTCGGGCTGCCGATCGACGGGAAGGGCCCGGTCGAGACGACCGAAACCCGGAAGACGGAGTTCAAAGCGCCGGGTGTTGTCCATCGACAACCGGTGAACACACCGCTGCAGACCGGAATTAAGTCGGTTGACGCGATGACGCCGATCGGTCGCGGACAGCGGGAGCTGATCATCGGCGACCGTCGGACGGGAAAGACGGCGATTGCCATCGACGCGATCATCAATCAGAAGGGGACCGACGTCTACTGCTTCTACGTCGCGATCGGCCAGAAGGCTTCGACGGTCGCGAGGATCGTCGACATCCTCGACCGCCATGAAGCGCTCGCGTACACGACGGTCGTCGCCGCCGACGCGGAATCGCCGACCCCGATGCAGTATCTGGCGCCGTACGCTGGCTGTGCGATGGCCGAGTACTTCACCTACGCCGGCAAGGACGCGTTCGTCGTCTACGACGATCTTTCGAAGCACGCGGTCGCCTATCGTGAGCTGTCCTTGTTGCTGCGACGACCTCCAGGTCGCGAGGCGTATCCCGGCGACATTTTCTATACGCACTCCCGACTCCTCGAGCGAGCGGTTCGCCTGTCCGACGCGTACGGCGGCGGCTCGCTGACGGCGTTCCCACTGATCGAGACCAAGGCCAACGACATCACGGCCTACATCCCGACGAACGTGATCTCGATCACGGACGGCCAGATCTACCTCGAGGCGGACCTGTTCAACAAGGGGTTCCGCCCGGCGATCAACGTGGGAAACTCGGTGTCGCGCGTCGGAGGCGCGGCGCAGATCAAAGCGATGTCGCAGGTCGCTGGCGAATTGCGACTCGAACTCTCGCAGTACCGCGAACTCGAAGCCTTCGCAGAGTTCTCGGCCGATCTCGACGAAGAGTCCAAGGCGCAGCTCGCGCGCGGAGACCGTCTGATGGAGATCCTGAAGCAGGACCAGTACGCACCGATGCCGGTCGAGGAGCAGGTCGTCTCGCTGTTCGTCGCGGTTCAGAATCATCTCGCCGACATTGACGTCTCGGCCGTCGGGCGGTTCGAAGAGGAGTGGCTACGCTTCGTGCGAGACGATCACACGGAGATTCTTGTCGAATTGCGGGAAGCGAAAGCGCTGACCGATCAGATTCGCGAGCAGCTGGACGCTGCGGTCAGCGAGTTCAAGGAGCGATTCGGGGGCTAGAGCGCGACCTAGCGATCGCGGCGGAGAACATTGCATAGGCGATGTTCTCCCAAGGAGTCAAGGGAGTCAGAAGTGGCGCAACACGTTAGGGCCATCAAGGGGCGCATCGGGAACATCGAGGACATCGCGCAGATCACGCGGGCGATGAACGCGATCGCGATGACCAAAGTCGCCCGGATGAAGCGCCGGCTCGAGCAGACGCGGCCGTACATGGCGGCGCTCGAATCCTTCCTTGTCGATGCGATTGGGCGGCTTCCGGCCGATGTCGAGCCGAACCCGCTTCTTGTCGAGACCGAGGCCGCCGGCGCAGGGATCCTCGTGTTGAACGCCGATCGGGGGCTCTGCGGTCGCTACAAGGGGGATCTAAATCGACGGGCGGACGAACTCCTGGCGGAAGCGGCGCCCGAAGGTCGTCTCCTCGCAGGTGGGGAGAAGGCGCGCCTTCACTTCGAGCGAAGCGGCGTCGAGCCGCTTCGGAGATACAGCCGGTTGTACGACGTGCCGGCGTACGACGTGGCGGCACGGATGGCCAACGACCTCATCGGCTTGTACCGGGATGGCGAGGTCGGCCGGATCGATCTCGTCTACATGCAGTTCGTCTCGGACCTAAGGCAGCGGCTGGTCGTCGAGAGATTCCTCCCGATCACGGCGGAGCCGAAGGCGAACGACGCGCTCAGTGAGCCCGCCGCGAGCGAGCTCGTCGATGAGGTGCTGCCCACCTTTCTCCGGGGCAAGCTCTACGAAGCGATCCTTGAGACGAAGGCGAGCGAGGACGCGATCAGACGCCAAGCGATGAAGAGTGCGACCGACAACGCGGAGGACCTACTGAAGACACTCACGTTGAGCTACAACAAGGCGCGGCAGCAGTCGATCACACGTGAGATTGCGGACATCATCGGCGGGGCCGAGGCTCTGCGCGGCAGATAGACGGGAAACGGGGAGACCTACGATGGCGGAACAGCATACGGTTGGAACGATAACGGAGATCAAGGGTCCGGTGATCGACGCTCGGTTCGAAAGGGGGTACCTCCCTCGCGTGAACGACGCGCTGAGGATCGAGCGAGAAGGCGAGAGCGACCTGATTCTCGAGGTTGCCCAGCACCTTGGAGACAACATCATCCGGGCGATCGCGATGGACTCGACCGACGGTCTCTCCCGCGGAACGCCCGTTCTCAGCACCGGGGGACCGATTACGGTTCCGGTTGGACCGGAGATGCTCGGCCGTCTGATCAACATCGTCGGCGAAGCGATCGACGATCTCCCTCCGCCGAAAACGGCGAAAAGGTATTCAATTCATCGCAAGGCGCCGACGCTCCTCGATCAGGAGACTGAGACCGAGATGTTCGAAACCGGGATCAAGGTCATCGACCTGATCTCCCCGTTCCCGAAGGGCGGGAAGATCGGGCTGTTCGGTGGAGCCGGCGTCGGCAAGACGGTTCTGATCATGGAGCTGATCCGTTCGATCGCGCACGAGCACGAGGGCGTCTCGGTCTTTGCAGGCGTCGGGGAGCGGACGCGTGAGGGGAACGATCTCTACCTCGACTTCAAGGAGACAGGAGTCCTCGCCAGCACCGCGCTCGTCTACGGACAGATGAACGAGCCGCCCGGGGCGCGATTCCGCGTAGGACTCACCGGCGTGACGGTTGCCGAGTACTTCCGCGACGAGGAGGGGAAGGACGTCCTGCTGTTCATCGACAACATCTTTCGATTCGCGCAGGCCGGAAGCGAAGTCTCGGCTCTGCTCGGCCGCATGCCGTCCGAGGTCGGCTATCAGCCGACGCTGGCGAGCGAGATGGGCGAACTCCAGGAGCGGATCACGTCGACGAACAAGGGTTCGATCACGTCGGTCCAAGCGATCTACGTGCCGGCCGACGACTACACCGATCCGGCGCCCGCGACCGTCTTCTCCCATCTCGACGCGTCCGTTACCCTCGACCGCATGATCGTGGAGAAGGGGATCTACCCGGCTGTGAACCCGCTCACGTCGAGTTCGACGATGCTCGATCCTCGGGTCATCCACGCCGATCACTATCGTGTTGCGCGTACGACCCTCGAGGTTCTCCAGCGCTACGAGGATCTGCGCGACATTATCGCGATCATGGGCATGGACGAGCTATCGGAAGAAGATCAGCTCTCCGTCCGCCGCGCGCGCAAGATCCAGCGCTTCATGAGCCAGCCGATGCACGTGGCCGAGAACTTCACCGGCCGCCCGGGCGTCTACGTGAAGCTCGAAGAGACCGTCCGCGGGGTCGGGATGATCATCGATGGCGAACTCGATCACGTTCCGGAGCAAGCTTTCTACATGGCCGGAGCGATCGAGGAGGTCCTCGAACGTTCGCAGCGGGAAGACGTGGATCCAACGGGCGAGAGCGAGGCATGAGCTTCCTCCGCCTGCTGCCGCACAGCTGGCAACAGCGGATCCGAAACTACGCACCGCGGGGTTTTCCCGACGTCGGCTCTTGTGGGGCCTTCTACGATGCGCGCTCCCGTCTCTTCCCCGGAGACGACGCCATCGTTCTTGAGTACTCCAACTTCTCCGTCCAGCGTAGGCTGTTCGAGCGTGCGGTACAGGCTCTTCCGCCGCACGGCCGCGTTCTCGACGTGGGGTGTGGACTCGGGCACCTGGTCGACTTCCTCGACGAGCGCAAGATTTCCTTCGACGACTACCGCGGGATCGACGTCAGTCAGACAATGGTCGATCGTGCGAGCGATCGACTCGCGAAGCGGAACGGCACGAGATTCGAGGTCCGCGACGTAACGAACGATCCTCTCACACCCGATGCACATGCCGTTGGCTACATCATCAGCGTGCTTGGCTACCCGATTGGACGAGATCCGATGGCGACGATGATGGGCATCCTGGGGAACGTCTTCGCGGCGTGCACGGACGGCCTCGTCTTCTCGCACGTCGCTGGAGGCCGGCGGAAGGCGCCGCTTGCCTTTCCGACGGTTCCTGAGGAACTCGCGGCACAGTGCGAACGCCAGCTCGGAGCGGAGGCGACCGTTTACGACGACGGCGTTGACTTCACGTATTTCTTGACCTTGCGCCACGCAAGAGAATGAAGTCAGCGTCGTTTGATCAGAGCGTGCCATAAGGTGAGGAGGGCACGGACGCCCGGCGCGAGGATCGGCGGTGTCCTTGCTGGTTGCGCCGCGCATACGCAAGATCGCACGACGTAGTCGGGATCGGTGACGGCTATCGTTCCATCGTGGAACACCCGATGGTCCTTTGTACTCAACACCGCCCCATGAACCGCCGTCCAAACGTGGGCTGTCCGCCCCTCCTTCACCAAGAACCTGCTGTAGCGGCCTCGCTGAGCCTCCGCATCAAAACGTAGGAAGTCTAGAAAAACCGTAACACAAAAGACAAAAGATGTAAAGTCCCTCATCGAAAAGAGAGGACCGCGCAAGAACTCCTTCCCATCCGGAAGACCGCAATTGACCCGGTTTCGGACGCGCCGTATAATCGCCGGCGATCCGGCGGCGTAGCCAAGCGGAAAGGCAAGGGACTGCAAATCCCTGATTCAGCGGTTCGAATCCGCTCGCCGCCTCCACGAATGTTGGGTGGTTAGCTCAGCTGGGAGAGCGCATGCTTGACGTGCATGAGGTCACAGGTTCGAGCCCTGTACCACCCACCAGCCCACGATCGCTGTCGTGGGCGCGTTTTTGTTTGCCTCACGTCACGAGCCACAGCCTGTGAGATGTCTGACGGAACTGGAATCGGGGTGCTTGTGCATTGCCGACCCCTTGGGCTCTTGCTATACTCCGGCCGCATCGACGTGACCCTCGACGGTAAGGAGGTCGGGTTCGCCTTGACGTCTCGAATCGGGATTCGTCGCGAGGACATGTACGACTGGGAGCGGCGTGCCCCACTGGTACCCGAGGACCTGAAGAGGACCTCTGTTGCGGCCGATCTCGAGTTCCTCGTTCAATCCTCGGACAAGCGAGCGTTCTCCGATGACGAGTACCGCGCCGCTGGATTGGACGTCGTGGAAAACTTGGGTGGCTGTCCGATCGTCATTGGGCTGAAGGAGATTCCGACCGACATCCTGGAGCGTGACAGGGTCTACGTCTTCTTCTCTCATGTGATCAAGGGCCAGCCGGCGAACATGCCGATGCTGCAACGCGCCCTCGATTTGGGATGCACGATCATCGATTACGAGCGGATCGTCGACGCGAGCGGGAGACGCCTCATCTTCTTCGGCAATTTCGCTGGCCTGGCGGGGATGATCGACACGCTGTGGGCTCTAGGACGCCGCCTTGCCCATGAGGGCCTCCACACGCCGTTGGCAACCATCGATCAAGCGTCGACGTACGCGGATCTTGCTGCGGCGAAGGCGGCGATCGTGAAGGCCGGCAAGCGGATCGCCGCGGAGGGCCTGCCGGAAGAGATCACGCCGCTCGTCATCGGGGTTGCCGGCTACGGGAACGTTTCCAAGGGGGCGCAGGAGATCCTCGATCTCCTCACGGTAGCGGAGATTTCCCCTACGGATCTCCTGTGCGATTCGGACCCATCTTGGAATCCCGATCGCTTTCCCATCGCAAAGGTCGTCTTCCATGAGGAGGACACGGTCCTCCGGCTCGATCCATCCGTTCCCTTCGATCTTGATGAGTACCACGCCCATCCCGAGCGGTATCGCGGAGCGTTCGAGCGATTCCTCCCCAAGCTTCACGTCCTCGTCAACTGCATCTACTGGGAGTCGAGATACCCGCGATTGGTCACGAAGGAGGCGATCCGCAGCCTGTTCGCCGAGAACCATCCGCGCCTACGCGTGATCGGCGACATTTCGTGTGACGTGGAGGGAAGCGTCGAGACGACGGTGAAGGCGACGGAGCCCGACGATCCAGTCTACGTATATCTCCCGGCGGCGGATCGTGCGATCTCGGGCGTCGAAGGGGTGGGCCCGGTTGTGATGGCCGTCGACATTCTCCCTAGCGAGCTTCCGCGGGAGGCTTCGACGTACTTCAGCCACACCTTGAAGGGATTCCTCCCCGCGCTCGTGGCCGCCGACTATTCGTGTGACTTCGAGACACTCGACCTCCCCGAGGAATTGAAGGGAGCCGTCATCACGCATCGTGGAAGCCTCACACCGGAGTATCGATACCTGGAGAAACATCTCGCCTCGCCCTAGCAGGGCGTGGGCCAAGGAGACCATCGTGAAAAGCGTGCTCATCCTCGGAGCAGGGTTGGTTGCCGGTCCGCATGTCCGCTATCTGCTCGACACGGCGGGATTCGCAGTGACCGTCGCCAGCCGGACGGTAGGGAAAGCGGAGACGCTGCTCGATGGAGCGTCGAACGGAACCGCAGTCGCCCTCGACGTGCGCGATGAACGGATACTGGAAGAGCTGATTGCGTCACACGATCTGTCGGTCAGCCTTCTCCCGTACGTGTACCATCCGACGGTCGCCGGCTACTGCGTGAAGCACCGCAGACCGATGGTGACCACGTCGTACGTCAAGGACGAGATGCGACGTTTTGACATCCCAGCTCGAGAGGCCGGCGTGATCCTGTTGAACGAGATCGGCGTCGATCCGGGGATCGATCACATGTCGGCGATGCAGGTGATCGACGGGATCCACGATGGCGGAGGAAGACTCGTCTCGTTCACGTCAAACACCGGAGGGCTTCCGGCGCCCGAGGCGAACGACAATCCGTTTGGGTACAAGTTTTCGTGGGCGCCGCGCGGTGTCCTTCTTGCGGGGAAGAACTCGGCTCGCTTCTTGAAGGACGGGGAGACCGTCGACGTCCAGGGATCCGAGTTGTTCGCCCACCACTGGCCGTGCGAGATCGTCGGGTTCGGCGACCTCGAGGTCTATCCGAACCGCGACTCCCTTCCCTACGTTGAGACCTACGGAATCCCGGGAGTGAAGACCATGTTCCGAGGAACGCTTCGCTACCCTGGATGGTGCGAAACGCTGACGAGGATTGTCGGACTTGGTCTTCTCGACGAGGCGGAACGAGGCGACCTCGAAGGACAGACGTTCACGCAGCTGACCGCTCGCCTGATCGGTGAGGGTGAACGCGCCACGAAGGAACATCTTGCGGGCTTTCTCGGGCTTCCACAGGACGCGAAGCCGATCAACGATCTCGAGTGGCTCGGTTTCCTCTCCGATGAACCTCTTCCCGCAGGTTCAACGTCGCTCCTCGACGTCCTCGTCGGTCGAATGCTCGAGAAGATGAAGTATGCCTCGGGCGAACGCGACATGCTCATCATGCAGCACGAGTTCGTTGCCGAGTACTCGAACCGGGTGGAGAAAACCACGTCGACTCTCGTCGACTACGGTGTCCCGAATGGCGACTCCTCGATGTCTCGTCTCGTCGGCCTTCCTGCCGCGATTGCCGCTCGACGAATCCTCGAAGGCGAGATCGATCTCGCCGGTGTGCACATACCGACCGTGCCCGAGCTCTACGGCCCGATCCTCGACGAACTGGCATCTCTCGGCATGGCGTTCACGGAGACCGTCGAGTTGTTGCAGTAGGCATTGTCCGAAATGAGAGCGTACGATCTGAGGTTCGGCGGCAGCACATGGGGATTCTTCTGCGGCGACGATCCGACGTCTTGGATGCTTCCATCGGACGCGGTTCGAGCGATCGTTGAGGCGGGCCTCGGTGTCGAGGTTTGGCCGACGAGAAGCCCGTCGGACCCGGATCCGTGTCCGGAGGAGGTCGAGCGGATGCAGGCGGCGTGTACGGATGCGCCGTTCGTGTCCGTTCACATGCGCGGCCGATATTGGAACTGGAATCCAGTCAACCTGCGCAAGGAGATCGACTTCGCTGCTGCCGTCGGGGCGCAGAAGCTTGTCATCCATCCGATCTGTCTCGGTCTCGTCGATCCGGACGATCGGCTCGAAGTGGGTGAGGTTCGGAGGGTCGCCGACTACGCCGCCACGCGCGGGGTTCGTCTTGCGGTGGAGAACGTGAAGGATTCGATCTGGATTCTCGATCGGGTGCTGGATGAGATTGGTGTCGATCCGGAGGAGACGAACCTCGGCATCTGTGTCGACGTCGGACATGCCCATCTCTCTCGCGATGCCGGACGAAACCCCGTGTGTGAGTACCTGGAACGCTATGCCAATGCGATGGTTCACCTGCATCTGCACGACAACGCGGGGGTGAGGGACGAGCATCTCGCACTGGGCGAAGGGACCATCGATTGGCGCCGCGTCGTCGGCACGCTTACTGCATGTGGTTACGCGGGCACGTCGGCGCTCGAGATTCACGGGGGCGAAGGCGCTCCGCTAGCAGCGATTGAGAACAGCGTCGGCGTTCTTCAAGCACTCGCTTAGGCTCGCCGCGCCCGCACGCCTTTACCTCCGACCATCCTCGTCTTGTTCCACTCAGCCCCGTGACTCGAAATGGATCCGGTGGCCGTGTCTTGCGGTGACGGCGACGGTCAGTTCCTCGTTGCGACCACTCTGCTGCCAGCGAAGGTTGTAGGATTCCCCCAACGCAGTGGCCACCGACGAAAGGAGCGACGGTTCGGTTCCTGAGGCGGCGGTGAATGCTCCCACGTACCTTGCGCTAGGGAGAAGGTCCGGGATCGCCGAGATTCCTTCCCTCGGCCCGACGGGCGCAGCCTCCGTTGCGTGCTCCTTGACCTGCGCTTTTCCTTCGATGACCCAAGAGCCCCACACGAGCTCGGCCGGCCCCTCGTATTCGGCAATCCTTGTCTCCCTGCTCAAGCCAGCCCCTTTCCGGGCTCGAAAAACGAAGCCCAAGGTATTCAAGTTGTTTGAGGATGGCCGCCAGTGTAGGGCGTCCGTGCGGCCCCGGCAAATCGCTTGTCGTAGAGGCTGAAGCGTGCATGCGTGCGTGTTTGGCGGAGACTACTCTTGGGTCCCGCCGCTAGTACGTGGGCAGGTGAGGTGTGATCTCCCGTACCCAAGCGATGATTCCACCCGCAAGGTTGCGGGCGTTCCGGAATCCTGATTCGCGAAGCTCGGCGACGACCCGGGCCGAGCGCAGGCCCGAGCGGCAGACGACGACGATCTGCTCATCTCGGTCGATCGCATCGAGTTCGAACGAAAGCCGATCGTGCGGGATCAGAGTGGCCCCCTCCAGATGAACGATCTCCCACTCGATCGGCTGGCGAACGTCAACGATACGGACAGGTTCGCCTACGTCGAGGATCTGCTTGAGTTCCGAAGGCTCGATCTGGGCCTCGGGAGGCAGGAAGTCTTCAGGCGCGCCGACGGGAACGTTGCAGAATCCCGCGTAGTCGATCAGCTCGATCCGACTGCGATCGATGCCGCAGATCGGACACTCGGGGTTCTTCTCGACGGAGACGGTCTCGAACCGCATCTCGTCGGCGGAGTAGACCAGCAGCCGTCCGACGAGCGGGCTCCCGAGTTTGAGGATGAGCTTCATTGCCTCGGTCGCCTGAAGGGTGCCGATGGTCCCGGGGACGACGCCGAGGACGCCAGCCTCTTCGCATGTCATCACGCTGTCTGGAGGAGGCGGGTTGGGGAAGACACACCGATAGCAGGGCCCGTCCTCCGCGCAGAAGACGCTGAGCTGTCCCTCCATCCGGAAGATCGCCCCGTAAACGAACGGGATTCCGAGTTTCAGGCACACGTCGTTGATCAAGTAGCGGGTCGGGAAGTTGTCGGTACCGTCGACGACCATGTCGTAGCCCGACGCAATCCGTTCGGCGGTCGCCGACGTGAACACCTCATTGTGCGTTGAGACATCCACTTCCGCGTTCAGGTCGTGCAGGCGGTCTCGTGCCGATTCCACCTTCGGACGGCCGAGAGAAGCCTCTCCGTGAACGATCTGCCGCTGAAGGTTGGTGAAGCTGACCACGTCTGCGTCGACGACTCCGATCGCGCCGACCCCGGCCGCTGCCAAGTACAGCAGGACAGGACTTCCCAGTCCGCCGGCGCCGACGACGAGGACGCGTGCCGCCTTCATCCGACGTTGGCCGCCGACGCCGATCTCGGGCAACACGAGATGGCGCAGGTATCGGCGGATTTCCTCCTGGCTGAGTTCCGGCAACTCGTTCATGCGAACCTCTCTGGGATCGAGTCTCTAGTCCGCATCGTACTGCACCAGGTGCACGGGGCCGACCGTATCGTGCGGCGACTACGCGGTCTCTTCCGGCAAGGGGAGGGTGAATCGGAAGCAGGCGCCGCCGCGTGCCCCGTTCTCGGCCCAGATCCTGCCACCGTGTGCTTCGACGAGGGCCTTCGCGATCGGGAGTCCGAGACCGGCCCTGGCCGCCTCCTCCGGACGCGAGGCATCTCCGAACGGCGTCCGCGACGCATCAGCGCGGTAGAAACGATCGAAGACGTGCGGCAGGTCGACGGGCGCGAGGCCCGTTCCTGTGTCGCAGATACTGATAAGCACGTCGTCTTCGCGTCGTTCCGCAGAGATCCGGATGTCGCCGCCTTCCGGCGTGTGTCGGATTGCGTTGGCGAGCAGATTCAACAGGACCTGTTCGACGCGATGTGCGTCAACGTTCAGGTGCGGAAGGTCCGGATCCATCGAAGTACTGAGTGTCAGTTCGGCGTCTTCGGCCTGTGCGCCGATCGTCTCAACGATCCCGTCAATGACCGAGCTGAGCGAACAGGGTGCGCGCTCGATGGACAGCTGGCCTGCGTCGGCGAGCGCGAGTTGATGAAGGTCTCCGACGAGCCGTGTCAGAAGAAGGATGCGGTTGTGTAGGGACGTGAAGGTCTCCTGTGTTGGCGCGATCAGTCCGTCGCGGAGCCCCTCGAGGGCCGAGCGTACGGCCGTAATCGGCGTCCTCAGCTCATGTGCTACGTCGGCAATCATTCGTTTCTTGACGCGTTCCGCGTCCTCGAGGCTTCCCACCATCTCGTTGAACGAGTGGGCGAGGTGTCCAATCTCGTCGCTCGATTCGATGTGGACGCGCTCGTTGAGGTTTCCCTCGGCAATCCGCCGCGTCGCCGCATCGAGCCGCTTGAGGGGGCGGGTCACTTGTCGAAGCAGGAGGATGCTGATCAGAAGGCCGAAGGCACACGCGGCGAGGCCTGCGAGCCAGAGCGATCGTCGGATCCTCCCGAGGAACACGCGTTCGAGTTCGGCGCGCTCGGGACTCACGCGATACGGAACCAGAACCCACCGCTCCCCCTCCGGCAGCACGATCCCCAGTCCTTGCTGCAGCTCTTCTTCCGTCAGCCTGTGCTCGGCCTCGTCCCAGTCGGTCGGATAGACGACTTCCCCGTTCGGATCGACGAGGAGAAGCGGAATCCGTGCTGCGCTCTGCTCGAGGAATTCGACGACGCCATCGAGGCTTCCGGTGCGATTGTAGTATGCGACGATGACCTGGCTGAGCACACGATCCTGCATCGTGAAGCTGCGAACGGCGAACGTAGAAAACGCTTCGCGAACGGAGTAATTGATGAACAGGTAGCCGATGACGGAGGCGAGGACGATGATCGAGACGATCGAGATAAAGAGCTTGCTCTGTAGAGACAGGTTCCCAGTGAGGCGTTTCACACACCCTCCCCTCTGGCGAGCTTGTAGCCGATCCCGAAGACGGTGACCAGGTACGTCGGGTTGTGCGGATCCGGTTCAATCCGGTGGCGTAGCCGCTTGATGTGAGAATCGATCGCCCGCTCGAAGCTTCCGTAGGTCTCGCCTCGGACGGCCTCGAGGAGTTCGAGGCGGGTGAAGACGCGCCCGGGGTGTGCCATCAAGAATGAGAGAAGGTCGAAGGCCATCGCCGAGAGCTCGACCGGTTCTCCTTTCACCCAAAGGAGCCGCTGCTCTTGGTCGACCTTGAGATCTCCGGTTTCGAGCACCGGGGAGGTCTTCCCGTCTGCTCGTCGAAGCACCGCACGCACGCGCGCCTCGAGTTCACGGGCGCTGAATGGCTTGACGACGTAGTCGTCGATGCCCGTCTGGAATCCGTCGAGACGGTCTTCCTCGGCCGTCTTTGCGGTCAGCATGATGATGGGGACGTTCGACCTCTCTCGGATGCGTTCGGCGACGGAGAGTCCGTCCAACGTGGGGAGCATCCAGTCGAGAACGATCAGGTCGGGTCGATGCGTCCCGAACTGCGCCAGAGCCGTGGGACCGTCGTAGGCGACCACCACCTCGAAGGATGCCGCCTCGAGATAGCGGCGGACCGCCTGTACGACCCATTCTTCATCGTCGACAACGAGGATCTTCTGGCTCATGGTCTGGCGTCAGTATATGCGCTTCGACCGGATAGGCCATCGCGCCTTCCGTAGCCGATTCGCGGGCCACTGCAGCGGTGACGCTGTCTGTGAAACAACGTTGCATTGGGCGTTTCGAGTGCGTAACGTAGAGGGCTGTTCGCGCGGCGCTTGGCGCCGTGTGGGAAAGGGGGACATCGGCGTGCTTGGAGAAGGTCGATTACGAGAGATTGCCGAGGGCGTATTGCGCCATGCAACGGCCGACCAAACCGAGGTGCTCGTGACAAGCGGCGAGGCCGATCTGACAAGGTTTGCGGTCAACACGATTCATCAAAACGTGACCGAGAAGGACGTGTCCGTCCGCGTTCGCGTGATCTGCCAGAAGAGAACGGGGGTTGCATCGGGGAACGATGTGAGTGATGAGGGGCTCTCGCGTTTGGTGCAGATGGCGGAGTCCTCCGCGTCGTTTCAGAAAGAGAATCCGGAATTCACGTCGCTCCCCGAATCGCAGCCGATTGAGCCCGCCGATGCATTCGTCGATGCGACCGCCGAGTACACGCCCGAGGCCCGTGCTGACGGCGTGAAACAGATTCTCGCGCTTGCTCGAGAGAATGGGCTCACCGCCGCCGGCGCGTTCTCGACCGAGGTGAACGAGCTCTTCATCGCGAATTCGCTCGGTGTGAGGGCCTACCACGCGGGGACGCTAGCTAACGTTCGAACCGTCATCATGGGCGAGGACAGCTCTGGATACAGCGGCCAAACGTCGATGGACGTGGCGACGCTTGACCCGAAGGCCGTGGGCGCGGAAGCCGTGGACAAAGCGCTTCGAAGCGCTGGTCCGACGAGTATCGAGCCGGGCGAGTACACAGTCATCCTCGAAGAGGAGGCCGTCGCCAACATGGCAGGCTCCCTAGGCTTCATGGGGCTCGGCGCGCTCGCGTACCAGGAGAAGCGCAGCTTCATGACAGGGAAGCTCGGCGAGAGGATCACGGGAGAGCTGATCACCCTCTGGGACGACGGTCACGACCTCTCCGCGGCGCCGCTCCCGTTCGACTTCGAGGGGGTTCCGAAACAGAAAATCACGCTGATCGAGAAAGGCGTCGCCAAGCAGGTTGTCTATGACTCGTTCACGGCCGGTCGCGAGGAAGGGGCCACGTCGACGGGCCATGCGCTTCCCTCGCCGAACATGTCCGGCCCGGTTCCGGTAAACCTGTTCATGGCAACCGGGACGGCGACGAAGGAGGAGATGTTGGCGGCGACCAAGCGGGGCATCTGGGTGACGCGATTCCACTATACGAACCCGCTCCATCCGGTGAAGACTGTTCTCACCGGGATGACGCGGGACGGGACGTTCCTGATCGAGGACGGGAAGATCTTGCGGCCGTTGAAGAACCTGCGGTTCACGCAAAGCATCCTCGGGGCGTTTGCGAAGGCTGACATGTTGGGATCGACGGCCAAGGTCGTGAAGTCGATGTACGGATCCTTTGCGACGAGCGCACCGGCGGCTCGCATCCGCGGCTTCCGTTTCACGGGAACGACCGAATTCTAGACAGGGAGGGAACATGCGCGAATACACAGACCGTGCCCTGGATACGGCGAGAGCGAGCGGTGCCACGTACGCGGACATCCGGATTGTCAGGCGCACGACCCAGGCCATCGCCGTCAAGAACGGAGTCGTTCAAGGACTCACGCAAGATGAATCGTTCGGCTTCGGCGTTCGCGTGGTCGCCGATGGCGCGTGGGGTTTCGCGTCATCGAGTGAGCTGGCTGACGCCGAGATCGATCGTGTCTCGGCTCTGGCCGTCCGGATTGCGCGGGCGAGTGCGCGGGCGAATGCTGAGCCGGTCGATCTTGGCCCGCCTGAAGTCCACGTCGGGAAGTATGTTACGCCGTTTGAGGTTGACCCGTTCAGCGTCTCGCTCGAGGAGAAGGTCGACCTTCTCCTGGAAGCGGACAAGGAAGCGCGCGCCGTTGATGGTGTGATGATCTCAGCCCCGCGGATGAACTTCCTCAAGGACGAGAAGACGTTTGCCAGCACGGAAGGTTCGTTCATCGAGCAGACGATCGTGGAATCCGCCGTCGGCACGCGGGTAAACGCGGTTGCCGACGGGGAGGTCCAGTTCCGCTCCTATCCGAACATGTTTGGGGCGCAGCAGGAAACAGGGGGGTACGAGGTCGTTCGGAAGTGGGACATCGTCGGCAATTCCCGGCGTATCGGGGAAGAGGCGGTCGCGCTCCTCTTTGCGCCGCAGTGCCCGAGCGCAACGACCACCGTGATCCTCGGAGGTTCGCAGCTCGCACTCCAGGTTCACGAGTCCTGTGGGCACCCGATCGAACTCGATCGCGTCTACGGCACCGAGGCCGCCTATGCCGGAACGAGTTTCCTCACGCCGGAGAAGTACGGCTCGTTCACCTACGGCTCGGAGATGGTCAACATCGTGTCGGATTCCTTGACGCCAGGCGGTTTGGGTACGTACGGCTTCGATGACGAGGGCGTCCCGGCTCAGACGACGGACATCATCAGGAAGGGCCGTTTCGTCGGGTACCTCACGTCTCGCGAGACGGCGACGCAGCTTCGGAAGGTGCATCCGGATGCGCCGGAGCGCTCGAACGGCGCGATGCGGGCGAGCGGCTGGAATCGAATTCCGATCATCCGGATGAACAATGTCAGCCTGCAGCCGGGGAAATGGACGTTCGACGACCTGATCGCCGACACCGACGACGGGATCTACATGACCATGAACAAGTCCTGGTCGATCGACGACAAGCGGCTCAACTTCCAGTTCGGCACGGAACTTGCCTACCAGATCAGAAACGGCAAGCTTGGTCAGATGTACAAGAACCCGACGTACACCGGGATCACGCCGAAGTTCTGGGCCGGCTGCGATGCGATCTGCAACGCCGACCACTGGACCGTCTGGGGAACGCCGAACTGCGGCAAAGGGCAACCGGGACAGGCGGCCCACGTCGGCCACGGGACCGCGCCGGCGCGATTCCGGAACGTCCAGGTCGGGATGATGGCGTAGGCGCGCCAGAGGTGCGCCTACGCTCGGAGAAGGGCCTCTCGCCCCTTCTCCTGGCTGGTGGTTCCGGGCCGGCACGTTCAAGGCGCGTTCAGCCGTTCGGCCAGCTGTTCGCCTCAGAGAGGCGAGCAGTCATGAACCAGGGTCCCTCGATGGTGCGACAGACGAGGGAATGCTGTGCGGGTGGCGCGGGTGTTGTCGTGTTTCGGATGACGAGGTACCCTGTGCCATCGAGGTCCGCACAGGGCTCAGCGGACGAGGATCAGACGGTACTTCGCGAAGGAGGGATGTCCAGGTGCTAGGCGAAACCCGCTTGGCCGAAATCGCAGAGCGGGTTCTCCGCGAGGCGACGGCCGATCAGACCGAGGTGTTTGTCACGAGCAACGACTCACACCTCACCCGCTTTGCGGCGAACACGATTCATCAGAACGTCTCGGAGGCGGACGCAACGGTGCGAGTTCGTGCCGTTATCGGCAACAAGACAGGGGTGGCGTCCGGAAACGAGCTCGACGATGAGGGCTTGAAGAAGGTCGTCTCCGCCGCGGAGACGATCGCCCGATTCCAGCAAGCGAACCCGGAGTTCCGCTCGCTCCCTGGACCGTCGGCCGCTTCACGCGTCGACGCATTCGTGGAGAGGACAGCGAACGCAACCCCGATGGACCGCGCCGAGGGCGCGGAGAGAATCCTGAAGCTCTCCAGAGCGGAGGGCCTCGAAGCGGCCGGTGCGTTCTCGACGGAGAATCAGGAGCTCTGCGTCGCGAACTCGCTCGGTGTGAGGGCGTACCATCGCGGGACGGTGGCGAGTGTCCTCACCGTCATCATGGGCGAGAACAGCTCCGGATACGGATCACAGGCTTCGATCGATATTGCCGCCATTGACACCGAAGCGGTCGGTCGCGCGGCCGTCGACAAGGCAATTCGGAGCAGAAATCCGGAATCGATCGAGCCCGGAGCGTACACAGTGATCCTCGAAGAGGAGGCCGTTGCCGACATGGTCTTCTTCCTCGGGTACATGGGTTTCGGCGCCCTCGCGGTTCAGGAGGAGCGAAGCTTCATGACCGGCAAACTGGGGACGGCGATCACCGGAGAGAACGTCACGATCTGGGATGACGGTGCGGACCCGCGCGGGCTTCCGATGCCATTCGACTTCGAGGGGACCCCGAAACAGAAGGTCGTCCTCATCGAGAAGGGTGTCGCCAAGGGCGTCGTTCACGACTCGTTCACGGCCGGGCGCGAACAGGGGACATCTTCGACCGGTCACGCGCTTCCGATGCCGAACACGTTCGGGCCGATTCCGATCAACCTGTTCCTGGCGCCAGGGAACGCGACGAAAGAGGAGATGCTTGCCTCGACCGAACGCGGAATCTGGGTGACGCGCTTCCACTACACGAACATCGTGCACCCGGTGAAGACGATTCTCACGGGGATGACGCGCGACGGCACGTTCCTGATCGAGAATGGGGAGATCACCAAACCCCTGAAGAACCTCCGCTTCACTCAGAGCGTTCTCGAGGCGTTCGCCAACGTGGAGATGCTGGGGCCCGACTTGAAGCTGGTGAAGGACGAGTGGAACTCGATCGGTACATGCGTTCCGGCGGCAAAGGTTCGAGGCTTCCAGTTCTCAGGAACAACGGAGTTCTAGGCGAAGGAAGGGAGAACGACATGCGTGAATACACCGATCGAGCACTCGATACTGCAACATCCGCAGGGGCTTCCTACGCCGACGTTCGCATTGTTCGCAGGAAGGAACAGGCGATCGAGGTCAAGAACGGGATCGTTCAGACACTCTCCCTCGACGGAACGTTCGGATTCGGCGTCCGTGTCCTCGCGGACGGGGCGTGGGGATTCGCATCGAGCAATCGCTTGGAGAAAGAGGAGATCGACCGGGTCGCCAAACTTGCGGTGGAAATTGCCAAAGCGAGTGCGATAAGCAAGAAGGAGGACATCGACCTGGGTCCGCCTGAAGTGCACGTCGATACCTACGTGACGCCGGTGGAGAAGGATCCGTTTGAGGTGTCGCTCGAGGAGAAGATCGACTACCTGATGCGAACCGACGAGGAGGCACGCGCCGTCGACGGCATCAAGGTTGCTGAGAGCACGCTGAGTTTCCGGCGACAGGACAAGACGTTCGCCAGTACAGAAGGGTCGTTCATCGAGCAGTCGCTGATCGAGAGCGGCCTCGGCGCCACGGTGATGGCCGTTGCCGAAGGAGAGATGCAGCAGCGATCGTATCCAAACTCGTTCGGACGACACCAAGGGACCGTCGGATACGAGTTGCTCGGGCAGTGGGACTTGCCAGGGAACGCACGGCGTCTCGCAGAAGAGGCGGTTGCGCTTCTTTCGGCGCCGCAGTGTCCGAGTGGGAAGACGACGATCATTCTCGATGGGCCACAACTTGGACTACAGATTCACGAGTCGTGCGGGCATCCGATCGAGCTCGATCGCGTTTTCGGCACCGAGGCCGCCTTTGCCGGAACGAGTTTCCTCACGCCGGAGAAGCTCGGGTCATTCACCTATGGGTCGGAGATCGTCAACATCTCTTCGGACGCCGTGTCGCCCGGAGGCCTGGGGACGTACGGGTATGACGACGAGGGCGTGCCGGGCCAAGAGACGGACATCGTCAAGGATGGTCGGTTCGTTGGGTACTTGACGTCGCGTGAGACGGCGAGCCAGTTGAGGAAGATCCATCCGAATGCACCGGAGCGCTCGAATGGCGCGATGTTGGCCGACGGATGGAATCGGATTCCGATTATCCGGATGAACAACGTCAGCCTCCGTCCGGGGGAATGGACACTCGATGATCTGATCGCTGACACCGACGACGGGATCTACATGATCACCAACAAGAGCTGGTCGATCGACGACAAGCGGCTGAACTTCCAGTTTGGCACCGAGCTCGCCTATGAGATCAAGAACGGGAAGCTCGGGCAGATGTACAAGAACGCGACCTACACTGGGATGACGCCCGAGTTCTGGGCCGGCTGCGATGCGATCTGCAATCGAGACCATTGGCACATCTGGGGGACGCCGAACTGCGGCAAGGGGCAACCCGGCCAGGTCGCCCACACCGGCCACGGCGCGGCGCCCAGTCGGTTCCGAAACGTCCAAGTTGGGGTGTTTGGCTGAACGCACCAAGGGGACACTCAGCTAGTGAGAAGGCTCTTGGAACCCTCGCCGGACCTTCGGTCTTCGGCGCGGCTGGCTGAGAGAGGCCGTTCGGCCGTTCTCCTCGGTGGGTGACGTGTTGCAGGGGAATGCGGGGCAGCGGTTCGCGTCGTCGAGCGGGGCGGCCTCGGAGGCTGCGACTTGAGATCGGCAGTGGCCTAGGAGTGGGCCGTCAGGTGCGTCGACTGTATGCTTGAGTCTGATTGGCGATTCGCAGGACGTGCATCGGGGGTGACAGAATGGAAGACATTGCGAGACTCATCTCGGCTTCGGCATGGGCGCTGGTGGCGCTGATGCTGGCAGCAGGGATTCCGTTCGGTTGGCGCAAGCTCATCGCGTGGCTCGACGCGCGCACGCAGGTCGCCCTCGCTGAGGCCGTCCGCCGCATGATCGAGGAGTAGATATCCGCTGAGTCGCTTCGATGCCTTCGCCGGTGGTGCAAACCTACGTGGATCGGTAGTGAGCATTCCCACTCTTGGCGTTCGGAGATGCCTCGCCGGGTATCCACAAAACGTAGAAACTACACGCGAGCCCAACCAATAAAATACAGTAGTTTATTCTACCGAACAAGGTTTAGATTCCTTGACAACTAGTGAGATTTCCCTATACTCCTCGATACGAAGAGACAGAGCGGAAGTGCTCTGACAAGGGTAAACCTGCCGAGAGGCAGGGACACAAAGTAACGGGGCCGATCGAGGGGGAAAGGCCAGCCGTGCTGCCGGAGCGGAGAAGGAGGCGGTGCTGGCTGTGTGGAGAGTGGTTTTCAGAGATGGTGCTCCTTGGAACGACGGGGGGCGCTTTCCTTTGGGGTTCTCTTTGCAGCAACCTGCACCATGAGATGGTGGCAGGCTAGAGGGGCGCTCGAAGAGAGCATGACGCGAACCGTTCCCGCGGATGCAGGCACACTCAGTTTCTTGCACCCCTCGTTGTCATTGTCGATCAGAGGCAGGCATCGTGTGAAGACATCGGTTATCTCACAGAGAGACCCCCGAGGCGGAGTCGCGAGGACGACCGACGGGATACGTCATAGCCGGACGTGGGCAGAGCATGGAGAAGACGGATTCGCTGAGGCTCGAGAGACTGATCGCAGTGTACCGGTTTGAGCAAGCTCATGGGATTTCCACATCCATTCGCAAGCGGTACGAATTGCGGCTGTCGGGGGCGCGAGAGGAGCAGCGAAAGAGACCTCGGATTGCACCTCGTCTGGGAGAAGTGTTGACACGCATCGGCGTCGTTGACGAGGAAAGGCTTGCGAATGGGCTGAGCATGCGGAAAGCAAACGGGAAAAAGACGCTGCTGGGCGAGATCGCGATCGATTCCGGGCGGGTCGACGAAGAGAGGATCCGGCGTGCTGTCGAGGAACAAACGCGCGGGGCGGAACCCAGCGTGATTGATGAGAGAGGAACACGAGCGATCGCCTGGTCGATCGCGTGGCATTTGGCAGGAGGGGGCAGGGAGGAACGAAATGAAGAGGCCAAGACAAGCGAGATTGATCTGGCTGGTTGTTGGAATTGTTCTTCTGGGGGCTGTTTCGGCGTGGGCGGCGACGATCAACGTCAACCCGGGAGACGATATTCAGGCTGCGATTGACGTCGCAACTGCGGGGGATACGATTCAACTGGCTGCGGGAGTACACAACGTGGCCGCTACGATCGATGTGAACAAGTCCGTCACCATCGAAGGGATTGGTGCAGCAACCGTACAGGGAACTACGAGTGCTGCACGGATCCTCTTCAGAATCACGGCAAGCGACGTTACGCTCCGGGATCTCGACATCACTCTTACCAGCACGTACCCTCTTGCCCCGACGGAGCTAGAGGATAGCCTCATCGGAATCCCGGACAGCTCCGCACTCTCTGGCGTCGTGATTAGCGGGAATGCCCTGTACTGGCCCGCGCAAGCGGGCGCAATGTCTGGTTGGGGAGGACGCGCGATCACCGTCGGATCATCAGGAAGTACCGACATCACAATCACCGGGAACACCGTATACGACATACGGAACGGCATTGTGCTTCGTTATGGCAATACGGGTGTTGTCAGCGATAACTTGGTGTACAACACCAAGGGCGGCATCATGCAGTACACGTCCAATCAGGCCGACGCAGATAGCCGCACGATGACGGGGAACACGTGGGGAACTGCTCGCAATGAGTGGGATATTGTCTGGAACTCCGCTACCTATGACCCAAACTACGTGGACAGCGTCCTTGGCGTATCGATTGTCAACGGCGATGCCTACGTTCTCGACCGCCGCAATTCCGGCCCACCCCATGCCGTTGGCAACCGAAGCCACATCTTCCTCAACCCGGCAGGCAAGACGACGGTTCACGAAGCGCTAGGGAACATGAATGACCCGTACGCGACATTCGCACTTGGCGTCGAAGCGATCGTTGAGGACGGGACCATCTATGTAGACATCGGCACCTATCAGGAACAGGTCGTCGTGAACAAGAGCGCTGTAATACTCGGAATCCCCGGTGCGGTGATCGACGGTGGCGGCGGGTTTGCCGTCGTCGAAGTGGCAGCCGACGATACAACGATTGCCGGGTTCGAGATCCTGAACGGCGTTTTCGGTATTTACGTGGAGGACTCTGACGGTCTCGTCGTGCAAGGAAACATAATTCATGATATCAGCAATCCCGTATTCCCCCCGGGGACATCAGGTGTCTATCTTCAGGACAGCGACTTCGCCAGCATCACCGGGAACACGGTCTGGAATAGCCCTGGGGGCATTACGCTCTACTACTGCAACTCCGCGATCATTGCCGCGAACAGGGTTGACGGGGCCGATTGGGGGATAGACTACTACGGCGACGACGTCGTCGTTGCACTGAACAGCATCCTGAACGGAACTTACGGGATCTTTACTGACTACGACAGCGACGACGGTTTGATCGCCGGTAACGTGATCGCCGGCAACGAAACGGGGATCTACGTGTACGCCGAGGCGGATCCTCTATGGTGGATCGACTATCCGGAGAACACTGGCATCCACCTGAACTCCATTGCCGGGAATGTCGTCGGCCTCGAGTACGACATCTGGGGCGATCCAGGCCTGATCCCAGCGCTCGACGCCAGTCTCAACTGGTGGGGCGACGCGAGTGGTCCGTCAGGAGTGGGCCCGGGGACCGGTGACTCGGTCAGCACACATGTGATCTACAGTCCGTGGCTCGGCATCGATCTGGACGGCTATCCGGCGACCCCCGGCGTGCAGCTGATCTCGCCGATGCTGTTAGTCGTCGATGACGTCGGCCCGATGCCAGAGCTAGCGACGATCGACGTGCCTGCGGGCTTGGGGCTTCCACTCTCCGGACCGATCGTGCTGCCGGCCGGCTATCTCAACCGGGCGATCGGGGCCTCGAACCTGCTCCCGGGAACAGACACGATCGAGGTTCGCCATGGCACCTACGACGCGAGCGAGCCGATCACCGATGGGGTGACGATCGTCAGCGAAGTCGGCTCGGCGGCGCACACGACGCTGAACGGTGCGGTCGACATCAGGGCCGCCGACGTGCTACTCGGTCGAATGCGTCAGGGGTTCACGATCAACGGCCCGATCACCGTCGGCTCCGGCGTGAACGCTTTGACGATCCACATCAACTGGAACGATATCTACGACCTGCTCACCAACAGTGGAAACGGTCTGCTCGATGCGACGTTCAACTTCTGGGGCGATGACGGACCGAACACCGTCGGTTGGGTCGCCGTTTGGCCGCTTCTGCCCGAAACCTCGGACACGATCATCGGTCACATGGACGGCCACGGACTCAGTGCACTGGAGGCAATCGACTTCTCGCGCTTGCTTCTGGATGGGCTCGACGTGGATGAGGCGCTCGCAGTTGTGGGCTTGATGCGGAACTTCGGTTTCTCGGTTGATTCCGCGAGGGAGCTCATTGACGAGTATGGCCTACTCCATATTGCGGCCGCGCTCCGTGGGTGCCACGGGGACTACGAGGAGTTCCTCATCGACCTCCTCGGGTACGGCGTCGGCGGTGGCAGTGGCGGCGGATTCCTTGGCGGTGGAGCAGGCGGAGCCGTCGGTGAGGACGGGACAGTGACGTTCACCGGCGGCGATCTGGTGCCGCTTGAGATCCAGCTGTTCCATCCGGTGACCGGCGAGCTGGTCACCGATGCGCTTGTGTCCTACAACGTCATCCGCACACTGGCGGACGGATCGCCGGAGATCGTTGCGTTTGGGGTGATGGCGTACAACGCGGACGTCCTGGCGTACGTGTTCGATCTCGACACATCCGAGCTTGAGCCTGGCGTATACGACGTCTACCTTGGAGCTGCTGGCCATGCTCCTCAGCACCTACAGATCACGGTGACGGAGTAGGAGGGGCGGAGTACCGCCCCAAGAGCGGAACGAGGCGGCGGGCGATTCTTGGTCGTCCGCCGCCGTCCTTGGAGAAGAGAGGTGGTGATGAAAAGGACCATCGTCTGTCTTTGCCTGGCCGCACTGCTCAGCGGAGCGTGCGCGGCAGAGGAGGTATTGCTGGAAGGCGGCTCCGTGGAAGTCGGATGGGAAGAGATCTCCGCTCTGGTGTTGCGGGTCCTGTTTGACGAGCCCGCCGGAGCGATCGAAGACACGAGAACGTGGGTCGTGACCGATCTTGCACATCGATTCGTAGACGGAGTCTTCGCGTGGCAGCTGCACTACTCCGGTGACGGGCAGGGAAACGTGGTTGTGATCGCTAACGATTTTCTCACGACCAGGAGTTTCACGCTTGCACAGCTCGACATCGAGGTCCTCGCGTACGAGCAGGGGCGCAAGTTGACCTTGCGAATCCCGCGAAACGGCCTTGTCCCAAACCTCATCGTGCCGAGCGACCTGCTCGAGGTTCACGCGCTGTGGAGACAGATGGAGCCCATCGTGACACTTCACGTGCCCTCCTTCGGAAGCCTGTCCACGGTTGCAGGAGCGGGGGGCGGAGATGCGGATGTCTCTCCAGCAGAAGAGGCTTCCTCCGGAGCGCCGTCGACGGAGCCCTTTCCCAGTCAAACGATCTACGTTGTCGGGGAGCCGATCCGACATCGCTTCGTCTCGATTGACCCTGAGAGCGGCGAGCCGGATCTGTGGGCGGCGGCCACCTGCGAAATCATCCGGCGCGAGAATGAACGGCTGATCATCCTGCAACGCTTCACGATTCCGAAGGATCCCGAGACGGGGGTGTTCGAGCTTTCGATCAACACGGCGGGCTTCGTGGAGGCGATCTACGACCTCTACATCTGGATCTCGACGAATGGGAGCGCCGTCCACAAGCAAGTCGAGATCCGCGCGCCGTAGAGCGCGGACCGGCTCGAAGGATTCTCGGGCTCCGTCCGGCGGACCCGCTTGGCCGCAGACGACCGCGGAACGAGATACACTGCTTGCGACCGGGGAGGCTTCCGATGGGGCGAAACGTCGAGATCAAAGCGCGCGTTTGCGACCTCGATGCACTTCGTGGTCGCGTCGAAGCAGTGGCGGATGGGCCGGGAGAGATCCTCGATCAGGAGGACGTCTTCTTCCACGCCCCGAAGGGCCGCATCAAGCTACGCACGTTCCCGGATGGTCGTGGGGAGCTGATTGCGTACGATCGACCGGACGAGATTGAGGCGAGCCTGTCGAAGTTTCACATCCATCGGACCGAAAACCCTGTTGGCCTGAGGAGCTTCCTGTCCGACGTCCTCGGCGTTCGAGGCATAGTGCGCAAGCGCCGCCTGTTGTACCGAATCGGGCAGACGCGCATTCACCTCGACGAGGTCGACGGGCTTGGCTCGTTCCTCGAGCTGGAGACCGTACTGACGGACGCTCAATCCGAAGAAGAGGGCGCTCGGATCGTGACCGACGTCCTTGCGAAGCTCGAGATTTCCGACGAGGACCGTATCGATTGCGCCTACATCGACCTCCTCGAAGCAACCGACGGATGAACCTGCGAACGTTCGCTGAGGCGGACGAGTTCCTGCGGCACGTCGGGCCGACACTCCTCGCGAGCGAAGCGGAGAACGCGCTCATCTTGGGGGTGGCCCTGCGCCTTCAGGACGGACATATGTTTGGGGACGAGCCACCGTTTCTCGCCTGTGTCGGAAGCGACGACGAAGTCGCGACGATTGTCGCGCGAACACCGCCGCACAACCTGCTTATCCGAGAGGAACAGGAGAACGACAACGCATTCGAGCTTGTCGCAGCGCGTCTCCACGGCGGCGGCATCAAGTTGCCAGGCGTCCACGGCGTGCGCCCGACCGCGGTGCGCTTCGCCAACGTGTGGGAAGAGATGGCGGGGGTCCGAAGCGAGGTTGCGATGGAGCAGCGTCTCCACAAGTTGACGGAGGTCATTGCACCATCCGGCGTCGCTGGGCGCGTTCGGCTTGCCGACCCGGATGATCGCGACCTGCTTGTCCCATGGGTGCGATCGTTCGTCGATGAGGCAGTCGGCGGCGCGCCGCACCCGGATCCGGTTGGGCTCGTCGAGTGACTGATTCGGGCGTCCACCCTTGCCGTGTGGGATGACGACGGAGCGGTCTCCATGGCAGCCGTTTCACGCCCGACGCCGAACGGGATTTCCGTCAGCCTTGTGTACACACCCCCCGAGAGGCGCGGGAACGGCTACGCATCCGCCTGCGTCGCGGCGCTCAGCCGGCGGCAACTTGACGCTGGGAAGCGGTTCTGCACGTTGTTCGCCGATCTCGCGAACCGAACGTCGAACGCGCTCTACCAACGGGTGGGCTATCGACCGATCGCCGACTTCGTCGAGATTCGATTCCGCGAGGAGTGAGTCCGCATCTTGTCCCCTTGATGTGTTTCGAGGCGCTCCCTAGACTCCGCACATGGTGAAGTCCCCGGAGGAGACGCGCACGAAGATCGTTTGCACGATCGGTCCGGCGTCGCGAGATCCCGAGACGATCCGGACGCTCGTTTGTGAGGGAATGGACGTCGCGCGGATCAACTTTTCCCATGGCACGGAAGTCGAACATACGGAGAACATCGAGTGCGTCCGCCGCGTTGCGCGCGAAGAGGCGGCGACGGTCGCGATTCTCGTCGACTTACAGGGGCCGAAGCTTCGGATCGGGCAACTCGTCGAGCCGCTCGATCTCCGCACCGGCGATTGGATTGCCTTGACGGCGGAGCCTGCCGACGGCTCGTTCCGCGTCATCCCGCTGCCGCATCCCGAGTTGATCGACGGGGCCGGCGTCGGTGGCCGGTGGCTGTTCGACGATGGGTCGATCGAGGTGATCGTCCGCGAGGTTCGTCCGGAGGTCGTGGTCGCGGAGGTCCTCGTCGGCGGAAGGCTCTCGTCGCACAAGGGGGTCTGGGCACCCGGCGGGACGCGGCATGTAGCGGCGCTGACGGAGAAGGATCGACAGGACGTGCGCTTCGCCGCTTCTTGCGGCGTGGACTACATCGCGTTGTCATTCGTCCAAGCCGCCGAGGACTTACGTGTTCTAAGGAAGCTGCTCGATGCGCTTCCCGGTGGTCCAGGGACCGGGATCATCGCCAAGATCGAGAAGCGGGAGGCGTTGGACGACCTCGATGGAATTCTGGCAGTCGCGGATGCCGTCATGGTCGCGCGGGGCGACCTCGGTCTGGAGATTCCGCCACAGGAGGTTCCGATCCGTCAGAAGGAGATCATCCGACGATGCAATCGGCGCGGTGTTCCCGTGATCACGGCGACGCAGATGCTTCAGTCGATGATCGATCACCCACGGCCGACGCGGGCCGAGGCAAGTGACGTGGCGAACGCGATCCTCGATGGAACCGACGCGGTGATGCTTTCGGAAGAGACGGCGATCGGGCGCTACGCGGCAGAAGCCGTGGCCATGATGCGCGAAATCTCGGCGAGTGCCGAAGGCGAGCTGAGATTCAGCGCAGGAGATGATCGGCTCGGCGGGGTCGACCACGTTCACCCGGTCACGGACGCGATCAGCGATGCCACCGTGAGGGTTGCCGATGCGGTGAACGCGCGCCTCATCGCCACCGTGACGACGACGGGTTACACCGCACGGCAGGTCGCACGCGAACGCCCTCAACGGCCGATCGTCGCGCTCACGCCGGACGAGCGGGTTCTTCGCCAGCTTGCGCTCGTGTGGGGTGTTGTTCCGCTCTCGGTTTCCGCTTTCGGAGGGACCGACGAAATGCTTCGCGTCGTGTCGAAGGCGCTACTCGACGCCAACTACGTGAAGACGGACGACCTGATCGTGATCACGGCCGGCCTGCCGACGAGCGGCAGGGGGACGACCAACGTGCTCAAGGTCCACCGCGTGTAGAGACGACCCATCAGCTAATCGTCGCTGCGCTGCGCGGCAATCCAGCTTACCTCCTGCTCTTCTCCATCGGTCTGCTGGGCGGCGCAATGGGAGTCGGCGCAACTGCTGTGGGGTTCTTCAGAGACAACACGTTTCTGACTGTCTTGGGGTTTACCACATGGGTGTTGCTCCTTACAGGTAGTTTCCTGGTGATCCGAATCGTCTAGAACCGCGGGCAAGAGGCACACGGGTTACTGCCGGGCGTAGACGAGGCTGCATGGAAAGCATTCCTGGCGGGACCCTCTGCGTCTTAGCTTGCTGGTCACTGGCGCGTCGAGTGGTTCATCGGTGAAGGGGCTGCAAGAGACCCGTACGAGGACAGACCAGAGACCGTTGCCGTCTTGGTTGTCTCTCATTCGCGTGTCTTCTGTAGCTCGCTTGATCCCAGCACAGAGAAGACAAGCTGGTGCGACGGACGGCTATCAGATGGTGGTGTGCTGACACTTGCGTACTGGAGCGCACCAGAACCAGGGATCTCCAGGCTTGCCGGAGTCATCCTCCTAGAAGAGGATGTTGGCTTCGAGGTGAGCGGGACCAGACTCTGCGGTGTGTGGACCGGCTATACCCGTGCGGGACTTGTAGAAAGAGGAGAGACCGTCTGGACCAAGGTGGGTTAGGACACAAGGAAACTGCCGAATGCGATAGGGCCTCTACCGGTCGAAGCCAGCGTTCCCAACGGGCATGATGTTTCTTCGACATCCAGTGTGGATGCTAGGCTGATGTATGAAGATCAGAGCGATCTAACGCCAACGGCAGACTCGGCAGGAAGCTCACCAGGCCCTCTTGTGTCGACTGCCCGGACATCTCCTTAGCAGTACTCAGGAAGCTCCTCAGCTGCGATGAAAAAGTCGGTCTCGCCATATACGTATGTCCGATGACACTTGTGGCAGGTTTGAACAAGCGGGGAGGCGTCGAGGTCGGATCCCAGTTTGGTCTGAACTCCACGTGCGGCGAGGGCAATGAGCATCAACTCTGAGAGGAAGATACCAGCTTCAGTGATTGAATCGAAGATTGCAGGATGCTGCTCCTTGCTTTTCCGCTGTCCCTTGACAGCCTCGACGTCAAACTCTGCGACGAAGTCGCTCCCGCAACCGCTGCATCGCAGCCCCATCCAGATGAGTTCCCCTTGCGGCTCTTTCCCATCGTTCATGCCTTCTCCTTCTTCAAGATCGCCTTGATGGCCTTCAGGACTAAGCGGGCGGCGCCTGGAGCCTGCTGGTGAGAAGCATGAATCGCCTTCGCAATCCCTTCTTCACCTTCGCGAAGCAGATGCTGAAACTGTCAGTCATCCCACCTTCTTCAAATGGGGACATCCTAGCTGTAGGGCGAACACACCACAAGGATTGACTCGTTCGTGAGGTGGTCATGCACTGACCTTCACCTCTGAAACCGGACCACGGATGAGATGGAAGCGGACCGCTATTCGCGTTTGCGGGGAGGTAGGGAGGCAAGACGCCTCGGGTGATCGCTCAATCCTGTCCGCACAAGGTTTGACCTCTCACGAGGGAACAGCCACTAACGAGCGGAGCGCTGGGTCTCGCAGGCTCGACGAAGATGCCGATAAAGCTGCACGGAATCCGTGATCTTCGGCGGTTCCCTCATCTGCCGTTCACAGTTCGCCGGGAGGGGAGGGGCGATCCCAGATCCCGGCGGGGCCGCCTTGCCCGGAAGGATCGGGCTCAGCGGGGAGGATCTCGAGGGCACGGTTGAGCAGCGCCCTCAGCCTGCTCGCAGCATCCGGATCCATCTGTTCGCGGAGCTCGGCGTCGGCGGCCGCAAGTGTCTGTTCGACGGCGGCCTTGAGCACTCGGCCCCGTTCTGCGACGTAGACGCGCGAGATCCGGTAGTCGTACTCGTCCTGCCGTCGCTCGACCCACTCGCCGTTGACGAGGTGCTTGAGCATGTTGGAGACGCTCGCCTCGCTGAAGCGGACGGCGGAGGCGAGCTCGGCCTGCGACAGGCCGTCTTGCGCCCAGAGCTGCTGAAGAATCCGCCGGAGACCCCAGTGGAGACCCGTGCCGCGGAAATGCTTGGTGACCCTCGCCTCCAGTAGGGCGACGGCATCGTACAGGGCTTGCGGGAGTCCATCACCTGGCATCGAGTGATTCGACTGCGTCATTGAGCCCTCCGAGCTGCGACAACCTACCGCCAACTCGCGGCCGTCGCAACACGTTTCTTGCGGAGAAACAGCTGTCGTCTCATAGGAAGGTCAAAAACCGAAAGGGTGTTGTCTAGCGGCTTTGCGTCGTTTAGGATGTGGCGTCTGATCAGACGAGTCGAAGGTCTTCACCACGTCCCCGGTGACAGCGGCTGCAAGGGCTTGACCGGGCCAACGCGGGCCAGTTCCTCACGGGATTCTGGGTTCACCGATGCGAACGAGGAGGGAAGATGACGGACCATGATCGCTATCAGCCTGCGGTCGAGTGGATCGACCAGCTGTTGACGCGGTGCCACGAGGAGGGCCTCGGACCGGGACTGTCGCTGGCGCTGACAACGAAGGACGAGCTTCTCGCGACACGAACCTACGGAGTGGCCAACGCCGACAGCCGCGAGCCGGTGACCGACGAGACGCTGTTTCAGATCGGGTCGATCACCAAACACTTCACGGCCATCGCCTGCATGCGCCTCTCTGAGCAAGGACGACTCGACTTGAAGGCGCCGGTGACCGAGTACCTCGACTGGTTCGAGGTGCAATTACGAGATGAGCGCAGGCTGCGCCAGCGTCGTGACGACGGCGACGGAGCTATCAAGGTTCCTGCGGATGCTCCTTCGAGAGGGGATTGGCGACGACGGAACACGCTTCCTCTCCGAGAAGGCGTTCGAGCTGATGACGAGGCCTCATGCCGTGATGGATGGGTTCTTCGACGGAACGAGCCAGGGCTACGGGGTTCTGATTGAGCAGAGTGAGGACACCGGGAACCACCGGCGGATCATCGGAGGAGGCGAGAATCTCGGATTCGAGGCGGCAATGTACGGCGACTTCGAGGCCGGCATCGGTGTGGTCCTGTTCTGCAACAGCTTCGATGTCGCGTGGGGCGAGATGAAGTGGATCATGAAGGCACTCGTGGCGGCCGCGCAGGATGAGGATCTGCCGGAACTCCCGGAGCTGAGATCCCTCTGGCCGCAGCCGCTCGGTGAGAAGGCTGCGGAGTACGTAGGGACGTACGCATCGGAGGACCGCGCGTTCACGATTACGGAGTTGGACGGGAACCTCGTGCTCGCGGCGAACGGAACGAGCGTGCCGCTTGAGCCGCTGTACGGGGACAGCTTCATTGCTCCTCACCCCGACTTCGATCACGCGATGCTGTCGTTCGGCCGCGATGAGGAAGAGAACGTCGTCGAGGCGTTCCAACTCGGCGAATGGTTCCGCAATGAGCGCTACGACGGACCGACGAGTTTTGCCACCCCGGCTGAGTGGGACGGCATCGCCGGCCAGTACCGGTCGTTCGGGATCCTCGTCACGAACCTCCGCATCTTCGTGCGCAAGGGGAAGCTCTTCTGTCAGTCGTATGGCGGCTACGTGGACGAGCCGCTAAGAGACCTTGGGAATGGGTGGTACACGACGGGAGGCGAGTCGTCCGGAGAGAGGATGACGTTCGATGGCTACGCGAATGGCAGGGCGCTCCGCTGCCGTGCCTCCGGAGGCGAGTACTACCGGATGGAGATCTGCGAGCCGTAGGACGTTCGGTGCGCAACGGAGCCTCTGCGGGCCGACGAGACCGTAGAAGCTCCCGCCCACGTCTCGCGCCGCATCCTTGGACGTACGACGCGTGGCTTCTAGAATTGCTGCAAAGAAACCCACGGAGGGAAACATGAACGAGATCGAACGGATCGTCGATCAGATGGAGCGGGCGCACATCGGAGATCCGTGGACGGACATGCCGTTCTCACGCCTGCTCGAAAACATTACGCATGACGAGGCGTCGGCGAAACCGATCCCTGAAAGCCACAGCATCTGGGAGATCGTCTTGCACTTGATGACGGCGCAGCAGCTGATCGTCGATCTCGTCCACGGCATGTCACGCCCGTACCAGCCGGGAGACGAGTGGCCGCCGCTCGATGACGATTCGGCAGCGGCTTGGGCGGAGACGATGGACCGGTTCTTCGCTGGCGAAGCCGAGGTACGCGATGTCGTGTCAGCCGGTGTTGCCGAGGTGCAACTTGACAAGCCCCTTCGAGAGGGTGGGATGTCGACCTACAACAACCTGCACGGCTACACGCAACATGCCGTCTACCACGGCGGACAGATCAGCATGCTGAAGAAGCTCATCGCGGGGCAGGCAGGCTAGGGAGAGTTCAAGTGGAGTTGGGCGGCATGCGAAAACAGTATCACTTCCGTCGCTCAGAGCGCGGGCTTCTGGCGCGGGACGTCGACCGATTGGTTGAGTTGTCGAGCGGGTTCACCGTGATCGACGTCCCGCTGTCCGAGATCCGCGAACTCGACGAGACGTTCTGGTTCGGCATTGAGGGTGAAGCGCCGACGTGCCGACGCGTCACGCTTCACGCCAAGCTGATCCACGAGACCGACCTCAGTCATCCGGTCATCCTGTCGCAGGATGGCCGCGTGATGGACGGGATGCATCGCGTCTGCAAAGCGCTGATCGAAGGAAGAGACACGATTCGAGCCGTCCGGTTCGACGCGGATCCACAACCGGATCACATCAACGTGACTCCCGACGAGCTGCCGTACTAGAGACACTGATACACGACTCGCGAGTCTGCGAATCGAGCCGCGTACGCGAATGAGTTGAGGCTGGAGGCTCCACAGGGTCCGAGATCCGTCTACGGCTTGCGCCCGATGACGGGGAGTTCCGGGGACACAGTACTAATCTCGGCCATCCTACGCCGTGTACGCTTGGCGGCGCATCGACAGGACGCTCAGCAGGAGCATAACAAGGGCAAACACGCCGAGGACGGCGAGTTCGAATCGGACGTCGCCTATCCCGCGACCGGCGAGCATCACTTTGCGCAGTCCGGCGTTGGCGTAGGTCAGCGGGCTGACGTACGAGAGGGGGCGGATCGTCGCCGGCATCGTCTCGAGCGGCCAGAAGACGCCGCTGACCATGATCGACGGGATCAGCAGGAACAGGATGAACTGCATCGCCTGCGCCTCGTTCTTGGCGATGGTCGAGATCAACGTCGCGATTCCCTGTAGACCGATCGCAAACAGGAGAATGAGGAGTGCAACGACGCCGGGGCTGCCGATGAAGCGGATGTCGAACAGGAGCGTCGAAGCGAGGAAGAGCTCGGCCGCCTGGAAGATTGCGATCAGACTAAACGCCAGCGTGTAGCCGACCGTCACTTCCCAAGCGCTGATCGGCGCGATCAGGATCCGCGTGAGCGTTCCGCTCGTTCGCTCGCGTACGACCGACATCGCGGTGAGCATGACCGTGATCAGCGTCATCGCGAATCCGATGATCCCCGGCGCGGTGAAATCGAGCATCCGGATGTTCCCCTCGTGCAGCGCACGCACGTCGAGGAGCCCCTCGACGGTGAGGGACGACTGCTGGGTTGCCAGCACCTGGGAGAAGGCCGCCTCAAACGCGGCGCGAATTGCGCCCGCGATCAACGGATTGCCGTCATCGAGCACGAGCGTCGTCCTCGGGCCGTCGACCGGATCGCTCGGCAGCAACGTGACCGTGTCACCCTCGAAGTCGAGCCTCCGCTCTCCGCTGGCGCGCACGGCCTCGTTGACGACCGCGTTGGAGAAGGACCTCGGGAAGACGAGGGCGGCCCAGATGCCGGACTCGTCAACGGATGCAGCGGCGTTCTCGGGATCGTCGCTCGTCACGATGTCGAACATCGCCGGATCGAGGGCGGCGACAAACGCCTGGGCCAGGTTCACGGAGAGCGTGACCCTGCCGACCTCGGCCGTACGGACCGAGGCGAGGCCGTTGTCCTCGTTGACGATCACGATCGTTAGGTCCCTGTACGAACCGGAGAACGAGCTGCCGTACAGCAACACAAAGAACAGCGGCAGAATCACGATCAGCGCCAGGGTTCGGACGTCTCGGACGATCCGCCGCAGGACGTTGCGCATCACGGCGAAGCTCTTCATTGCGCCGCCTCCCCCCGATCCTGAAGTACGATGAACGCGTCATCGAGGTTCGACGTCGACGTTTCCGCCAGGATCTCGTCAGGCGTCCCCTGCGTCAGCAGCCGCCCGGCGTTCAAGAAACCGACGACGTGACAGCGAAGCGCCTCCTCGACGAGGTGTGTCGTCACGACGAGCGTGACGTCTTGCTCGGCGAGTCCGTTGAAGTAGTCCCAGGATGACCGGCGAAGCTTCGGGTCGACGCCGGCGGTCGGTTCGTCGAGGAACGCGAGACGCGGCTTGTGCAGCAGGCTGATTGCGAGCGAGACGCGCCGGCGCATCCCACCGGAGAGCGTGCCGACGCGCTGGCTTCGACGGTCGGCCAGTTGCACAAGATCGAGCAGTTCGTTCGCCCGCTTGCGCACCTGGGCGCGGCGCAGCTCGTACAGCCCGCCGAAAAACTCGAGGTTCTGCAACACGCTCAGATCGTCGTAGACGGCATAGTCTTGCGGCATGTACCCAAGCTGCGAGCGGACGCGCGCACTCGGCATCCGCCACCCGAGAAGGTACGCTTCGCCCTCGTCCGGGCGAAGGAGTCCGCACAGGGTGCGGATCAGCGTCGTCTTTCCAGCCCCGTTCGGGCCGGCGAGTCCGTACAGCTGACCCTGCGTTACCGACAAGTCGAGCCCGTCGAGGGCGGTCCGCCGGCCGAAGCGCTTCCGCAGCCCCGTAGCGAGGACGACCTGCTCGGCCGCCATCAGAAGAGGTCCGCCTCCAGATGAACGGCGAGCGAGAGGGTGGGCTCCTCATCGCCAGTTTGGTACTGGGCGTCGGCGACGAGGCTCAGGCCGACGCCGCCGAGGATCTGCGTGGTCAGGCTGGCGGAGAGCGCGTGCGACAGAAGCGTCGCCGACCGATCGGTCCACATACGGTCGACGCGGAGACGGTACTCGGCGCGAGCCGTCCATCCGTCGGGCAACCGACGCGCGTACGAGAGGTCGGCGTTGAGGTTCATCTCCTCGGGGCGGGCCAAACGAATCTTTGCTTCAGCGTTTGATTCAATCTGGGTGACGGGATCCGGGACCACAGCGTAGCGGACGAGGAGGATCCCGGTCGCAGCAAGGCTCCATTTGGGAAGCAACATCGCCGAAGCGCCGATTCGCGCCTGTATGTCGCTTCCGCAGAAGCGCGCCACGTCGCGCGCGGCGAGCACCTCCTCGATCTCCAACAGACCGCGGACGTCGAGTTCTTCGTCGCGAATCAGCTCAGTCGCCAAGAGCCGTTCGGCCACGCGGACGAGCTTCTCGTCATCGGTCGGGCCACTGGTGCCGAGGATCTGAGCGACAGCGAGCAAGGTCGCGTTCGAGACCGGCGCGAGCAGCTCGCCGAGATCGAGCAGCCCGTTCTGAATCCGGATCGCTTTCGCGAGCGGCGTCACGTCGCGGAACCGGCCCTTCCCGACGCCGGCGGTGAGGTCGACCTCAAGGCCGGTCTCGTTCGAAGCATCGATCCCGATCTCGCCGACCCCGAACAGGTCGCCATCGAGAAACGCCCGCAGGCTTCCCGCGCCGCTCAGATCGAGCGTCCAGCCAGCATTGCCTCCGCGGACCTCACCGTGCGCATCGATCTGCTGTGCGGACGCCTCCGAAGAGAGAAGACCGCCGTAGTCGGCCGATAGGCTTGCTGCGATGGCGCGATTGCGATCGTCGGCATAAGGGCCGTCGTACCAGTTGAAGCTACCGCGAGCGCTCAAATCGGAGATGCGGCTCACCGGGGGCTCGTACGCACAGACCGTGAGGATTGTCTGCTGTGCCAGTGTCGGCACACCCGCAAGGATCAGGGCAAGGACAGAGACCCAAAGAGTTCTATGCTTCATCGTCCCTTGATTCACACGTGAGGTGCCATCAACGTACAGCGGCCGGGGCATGGGGTCAAGCCGTGACGCTCAATGTGGCCGAGACGAACGTAGCCCGGCACCTCTCTTCAGGGAATCGAGGGAATTTCGGAGAAGGCCGACACTATGTCGCCCTTGGATGGTCTCTGCGGTCTCGATCGCGTGTGCTCACGCGGGATGGCTTGGGCCGGCGGACTCTTGCTTGTCCGCCGCGCGACGGAGCACGTCCGTCAGCCGGTGACGGCTACAGCGACCGCGCGAATCCGTTCCCACGCGGCGGCGACGTGTTCTTCCTCGGTCCGCGTCTGCCCCACGCAGAGGCGCAGGGTGAACTTCCCCCCGAGGACGGTGTGGGTGAGATAGAGATCGCCACTCGCGTTGAGCCGCTCAAGGATCTCGCGGTTGACGTCGTCTCCGCCCTTGTGCCGGAAGCAGACGAGATTCAGAGGCGCCGGCGCCGCGAGTTCGAAGCGATCGTCCGCATCGACCCATGATCGGAACGTCTGTGCCAGCTCGACATGTCGGCGGACGTGATGGCGCAGTCCCTCGACCCCGTAGTGGCGGATGACGAACCAGAGCTTGAGTGCACGGAACCTCCGTCCGAGTGGGATCTGCCAGTCGCGGTAGTCGATAACGGCGCCAGATTCGGTCGCCTTGTTCCGCAGGTACTCGGGCAGGATGCTCAGGGCTCGAATCAGTGCGGCGCGGTCGGCGACGTAGAAGCAGTCGCAATCGAAGTTGGTGAACATCCACTTGTGCGGGTTGAAGCAGTAGCTGTCGGCCGTCTCCAGACCATCGTGGATAAAGCGGAACTCGGGGCAGACGGCAGCTGTTCCCGACATCGCCGCGTCGACGTGAAGCCAGAGGTGTTCCTTCTTGCAGATCGCGCCGATTTCGGGCAGAGGATCGATCGCGTTCGACGACGTCGTCCCGACGGTCGCGCAGACGAAGAACGGGACCTTGCCCGCGGCAAGATCCCGCCGGATCCGCTCACGAAGCAGATCCGCGCGCATGGCGAAGGCGTCGTCCACATCGATCAGCCGAAGGTTCTCCTTCCCGATGCCGGCGATCCCAGCGGCTTTCTCGACCGACGAATGGGTTTGAGACGAGGCGTAGGCGACGAGCGGACGATCGACGCCTCGCTCGTTGGTGGCGTAGTCGGTTGCCCGCTCGCGCGCGGCGAGAAGCGCGCACAGGGCGGCGCTCGACGCGCTGTCTTGAATGACACCGCCGCCGCCAGCGTCGGACCGGAATGCATGCGGGAGGTCGAGCATCGTCACCAGCCAATCGACAACGAGGGTCTCGAGTTCCGTGCACGCGGGGCTCGTCGCCCAGAGCATTCCCTGCACGCCGAGGCCGGCGGACAACAGCTCGCCGAGGATCGCCGGATACGAGACGTTGGCCGGGAAGAAGGCGAAAAAGTCGGGCGATTGCCAGTGGGTAATCCCCGGGAGGATGATCTCGTCGACGTCGTGAAGCATCGCCTCGAACGGCTCGCCCTTCTCGGGCGGTTCCTTCGGAAGCCGGGCGCGGATCTCGCCCGGCTCGACCTGAGACAGCACGTGGAGGTCGCCTACACGGTTCTCCTGGTAGTCGATGATCCAGTCAATCAGCTCGTGTGCGTGCCGCCGGAATGCGTCGGCGTGCATGTGGTAGTGCTTCCTCATTGGACGCCGCTTCTGGCAGGCTTCCCGCACAGATTGCTAGACCCTCGGTTTGTGCGAATCCGCTCTCGGGCAAAACAGAGCAGCTTGCCGACTTCATCGACCATGAAGCGACGGTCCTCCGGCGTCGCCTCTCCTGCGTACGACGCTTGAGCAAGCTCGATCAGATACCTCCATTGGGGAAACGCATCGACCGCCCAGGCAGCGGCACCCGTCTTGGAGACGACGACATCGCGCGTTTCGTAGCTGTACATCAGGCGACACAGGTTGAGAATGCAGTAGTCAGGGTACGGATCCAGGTGTTGCTCCACGTAGGCCATCTCGCTACGGAGGGCCTCCTCGATCTCGGGCCAGCCCGGCTCGGGATAGATGAACCGCGGATCAGGACCGTAGAGCGCGATGCACCGAGCGGCTCGAATGTGTGCGCAGTGGAGGGCCCACGAGCCGTCGACCAAGTCCTTGCGCAGTTGGTGCGTCGGCGGATCCAGGCTTCGCGTCTCCTTCAACAGGATGTAGTACCCGTCGAGTTCCGCGCCGAGTGGCGGGAAGTCCCGCGCCAACGCCGCGTGGAGATTGTTCACGGCCCTGATCTCGTCATCGGTCAGCGAGCCGTCCAGGATCACGTGGAAGTCGATGTCGCCCGTGTACGTCGTCTCGGGGAACGCCACCGCACCGTAGAGATAGACGCCGTGAAGCTTGGTGCCGAGCAATTCGAGCAAGCCTTCGAGAAACGTGCTGCACAGACTGGCAACCTGCTCTCTGGCGTCCATGGCAAGGTGATTCTACATTGCCACCTGACGTTGCAGGACGCTCGTGTGTCCCCGTCTACGCGGAAAAGCGCGCCGTCCCTGAGTTCAGTCGGTCAGGAGCGCCACGCCCAACTCGGCCGATTCGATACCCGGCGCAATGATATCTTCCCATCCGAGAGCACAGTGTTCACGTCTCTTCACCTTCCCGGAAGTTTCCTGATGTAGAAGGTGTGGCCTTCGTGATTCAACTTGACGAGTTGGCGTTGAGCGACCATGTTCCGGATGACGTTCCAGCCTTCTCCGGCCCGCGAGAGAAGCTCCTCGACCGCCTCCTCTCTCATTGGATGCACAGATGTGATTCCCAGCAGGCTGTTCTCAACGCCCTCCGACAGGGCGAATTCGTTGCCTTCGTATTCCATCAGAAACTCAACTCGATCCACACGGCCAGCGAACGACTCGTAGGCTCCGATCATCGCATCCATATCGGGAGGCTCCACCCACATCTCGGAAGGCGGGCGGATTGGAACCGCGAGGTAGGCGATCGCCGGCCTCAGGCGACCGATGAGGGCAGCGATCGCCTCGAGTTGTTCCTCGTCGTCATTGACGCCCTTGACCATCATGGTCTCGGTCACGAGGCGTCCGCCGAACGCTTGCGCGAATTCGAGAAGCCCGGATTGAACCTCGTCAAAGCGCAGGGCTTTGTGGGGCCGGTCCACCTTCAGCCAGGTGTTCTCGTCCGCCGCATCGACCTTCACCGAAACCCAGTCCGCGCCAGCAAGCTCGCGCCGTACGTCGGGGCGCCAGAGGAGAGACGCGTTACCAATCACGGCGATCCGCTTTCCCAACGGTCTGAGGAGAGCGATCGTCTCTCCGAGGTGGATGTCCAACGTCGGCTCGCCGTCCGGAACGAAGGTCAGGTGGTCGATCGTCTCTGACGTCCGTTCGGCATCATCGATTCGTTGTTGAACCTCTTGCCGGATCTTGTCCGGTGGATAGAAGCCGACCCGCTCGGTCTGCATCTTGGTTGTCCGCCCAAGTTGGCAGTAGACACAGGAGTAGCTGCAGGTCTTCGGCGGGATGTGATTGATCCCCAAGCTTCTTCCCAGCCGCCGAGAGGGGACGGGGCCGAACGCAATCGCTTGTTCCTCCCTCTTTGAGATCAGCGATACCTCCTCATTGCTTTGGTCACCGCCTTCTCACATGCATCCACGGCGGTTGGGCCCCCTACTTCGCCCCCTCGGTCGCTTCACGGGAGGCGATCATCTTCTCGATTTCGGAGGCGATTCCGTCAAACGCCTTCGACACCGCGCTGGTCGGGTCGGCGAGGACGATCGGTCGCCCGGTGTCTCCTCCCTCGCGCGTCGCCTGATCGATCGGAATGGCCCCGAGAAAAGCGATACCCTGGCGATCCGCCTCCCGCTTTCCACCCTCGACTCCGAATAGCTCGATCCGGCCGCCGCAGTGCGGACAGACAAGGCCTGACATGTTCTCGACAATTCCGATTGTGGGGATCTCGAGCTTTCTGGCGAAGCTGATTGCACGGCGGGCATCGATGAGTGCCACTTCTTGCGGCGTTGTCACGACGATCGCGATCTGGGGCGCAGTCTTCTGGGCAATCGTGAGAATCTCGTCGCCGGTACCCGGAGGAAGATCGACAACCAGAGCGTCCAGATCTCCCCACTCGGTCTCGCCAAGCAGTTGCTCGAGCGCCTTGGATCGCATCGGCCCACGCCAGATGACTGCAACGCCGGCGGGGAGCATCGAGGCGAGGGAGACGATCTTCACGCCGGCGCGCTCGTGAGGTATTAGGCGCTGCCCGCCTGTCCGAGGGGGCTCATCAATCCCCGTCATCTGCGGCACGTTCGGCCCGGTGATGTCCGCATCCAATAGCCCGACTCGGATCCCGCGTTGTGCGAGCGCGTAGGCAAGGTTCACGGCAACCGTCGTCTTCCCGACCCCGCCCTTGCCGCTGAAGACAACGATACGGCTGCCCATTCGATCCATCGCTTGCTTGATCGCTTGCTCCGACTGCTCTCGTTGCTTTGCCATTTGTTCTTCGCCGCTTTTTTCGGACATCACTTGTCAGCTCTCTTTCCGAAGACCTTGGTCCCAATGCGCACCATCGTCGCTCCCTCGTCAATCGCCATCCGGTAGGAGTTGGTCATCCTCATCGACAGGATGTTCATCGCCACTCCCGGAAGCCTCAACGCCTTCAATCCGGCGTACAGCTCCTTCGTCGTCCGGAAGTAGGGACGGGCCCCCTCCGAATCGCCCACTCTCGGCCCCATGGTCATCAGCCCCTTCACACGCAGATGAGACATCCCGGCGATCTCATGAAGAAGAGCTTCCGCGTCGTCCCGGGGTTGACGCCCGCTTTCTGAGGCTCCCGCCCGTTGTTGATCTCGATCAACACCGGCATCGTCTTCCCCATTTGAGCACAAGCCTTGTTGATCTCGGCCGCCAGGCGAACCGAGTCAGCTGTCTCGATCATGTCGAAGAGCGGAACCGCCCGTTTCACCTTGTTCCGCTGGAGGTGACCGATGAAGTGCCAGGCAACCTTCGTCCCGATCGCGGCGTGGTCAGCCTCGGCCTTGTGAATGTAGTTCTCCCCGATGATGCGCACCCCGGCTTCGACCGCCTCAAGGATCTCGTCCGGGCGGCGCTGTTTGGCTGCTGCGACGAGCATAACGTGAGGAGGGATCTCCGCCAACAGCCGTTTCACGTTCTCCTTGATCATCCGAACCCAGCTTCGCCTCTTTGCGCCCGTAGGATGGGTTTTCCGATCTCGACTCCAAGTTCCCGCGCTACGACCGGGCACTTAACCTTGAGAAGGAAGAACGACGGGGCGCTCTCATCGGACAATCCCTCGAAGTTCCCTTGTCCTTTGGAGACGATCAGTCTCGCTTGTCTGAACGTCTCGACGAACCTGGGATGACACAAGCGAAGCGCAGTTCCCGGTCCGTCCGAGCCGCTCGAGATCACCTCCGCTACCTCATCCATGCCCACATAGGTGGCGTCCTTAGCCGTCACGTCGTTGATGATCGGCCTGCCGCGGACGACGAACGTCACTTGCTTCCCAAGATTGACAAGCTCTTCTACGACCAGTTTGTCAAAGACGATCTCCCCTGCGTTGTCTCCGAGGTACAGGACATCGTCAACGCACTCGAGCCGCTCCCTCAAGAGAGGATAGTCCACCATCCCCTCCCCGTCCTCCAGACTCCTCTCGATTGCACGATGGAGATCGCCGGCGGAATGAACGCCGAAATCGATCACGTTTCCTGCTGCAGCCAGCTTGAGCGCCGTGAGGATCGGATCGGAGGAAAGCTCCAGCTTCCTTCGAAGTTGGGGAAGGAGGGCGATCACTCGGTCGTTGTCTCTTCGCTTCGCCTTGCGATACGGATCGTCGATCCCCGTAGACTCCCGCACGATACGGTAGACGTCTCTTCCCAGGTCGACCGGCGTCGCATCGAAGGGGAAGCTCGGTATCGCGGAGGCAACCCTGTCTACGACATCGCGCTGCTTCCGTTCGTCGTCGTTTACCCGTCGCACTGCTGCAAGAGCCTGACGGAGAAAGCAGGGCAGGCAATCCAGGTAGACCTTCATGGGTTCCCTTTTGCTTGTCGCCGCAAGATTGAGGTGTTACTCGCGCACCATGCCGGCCTCACACTGAGGACAGGTCATTCGGGAACAGGGCATGCTCACCGCGTGAGCGACCCGCGCCCCACACTTGGGGCAAATGCAGAATCCAGACGGCCCCGCCCCAGCGCGATTCCCGCCCATGCGGCCACGGCCTTGGCCGCGCCTACCACCCCTGCCGCTTCCCGGACCCGCACCGGGCGGGCCGGTCCCGTCGCCTCGTGGCATGCGAACCTCCTAACCCGCTTTGCCCTGGTGCTGGAGGGAAGGACCCTCCTTACGGCGCCGAAGAAACGGGACTTCTTTCCTGCTCGGTTCCTCGTGACCATTGCACCAGGGCGAGAACCGAATCGGTTTCCTAACTCACGCAACGCAATCTCCAACGCTTGTCTACCGATCAGCCCTTCCGCCTGGGCCATGTGCTTGCAGTAGGCTGCATTCCCCTCGCTCCGCATCCTGAGTGACCGTGCTAGCCTTTGCCTCATCGGGTGGATCGTCTACGATCACGCAATCGCTTCCATCAGGCGGGCGAAGATCTCTCGCATCGCGACTCCGGCCGGGCTTCCGTCCTCCTCGACCGCGCTCCGCCCTGCAACCATCGCTTTGGTGACCTTCGGGTCGTACGGAATCCCGCCAAGGAGGGGGAGTCCTTCCTCCTCGGCATACGTGCCGATCTCCTTGGCCACGGCCGGGTTCAGGTCCTCCTTGTTGGTGACGAGGAAGGCCGGGATGCTGAAGTGGTTGACAACGCCGAGGACTCTGCGCAGGTCGTGCAGACCGGACAGTGTCGGCTCGGTCACCAACACGACGACATCCACTCCGCTCGCCGAAGCGATCACCGGGCAGCCAATCCCCGGCGACCCGTCGATTAGCAGCCACTCCGCTTTCGCCGCCTCGCTAAGCTCAGCCGCCTTCTGCTTCACGTGGGCCACGAGTTTGCCGGAGGTTTCCTCGCCTGGCAGGAGCTCGGCGCCCGCCAAAGGGCCCAGTCGGCTCTCCGCGGTGAACCACCGTCCGGTGTCCTGTATCACAAGCTTGATGGCATCAGCCGGGCAGGCCGTGACACAGGCTCCGCATCCCTCGCAGAGATACGGATCAATCTCGTAGCTCGACGAGACCGCATGGAACCGACAGACCTCGTGACAGCGCCCGCAACGGACGCACGCATCGTCATCCTTCACGGCCAGGTTGGCCCCCTGATAGACTCCTTCGTTCACAACGCGTGGGGCGAGCAGCAAGTGAAGGTTGGCGGCATCCACATCACAATCGGCCAGAACCTTGTCGTTCGTGAGGACCGCGAACGCGCCCGCAAGCGAGGTCTTCCCCGTTCCACCCTTGCCTGACAGGAAGAGGATGCTTTTCATGCGGTCATTCCTTTCATCTGCGCAGCGAGGGCGAGAAACTTGTCCTTCCATTCAGGTTGAGCATCAACCAGCACCGTCCCCTCCGAGTAGAGGAACGCGATCTGCCGATCGAACGGAATCGAAAGCATAATGGGGATGTTCTCCTTGTGGCAGTAGTGCGTGACCTGATCGTCGCCGATCCCATCGCGGTTGATGACCACCGCCACGGGCACATCCAATGCACGTGCGACCCCAACCGCCGCTCGCAGATCATGCAATCCAAACGGGGTTGGCTCGGTCACGAGAAGGGCGATGTTGGCGTTAGCGAGCGCCGCGATGGTCGGACACCCTGTCCCCGGAGGGGCATCGAGAATTGCCGTCCGCTCGGTATCGAGACCTTCCTTCAGCGTGTGGATGATCGGAGTTGCCATCGCTTCTCCCACATTCAACAGGCCGTGAGAAAACGGGAACCCGCGGGCGGAGCCGCTTTCGATAATCCCCAGCTCATGAGGCACCTCGCGAATCGCGTTCGCCGGACAGACCATTCGACATCGGCCGCAGCCGTGACAGAGCTCCGGGTAGACCAGAACCTTGTCCCTAAGAACGGCCATCGCGTTGAATTCGCACGCCTCCGCGCAAGCCCCGCAGTGTGTGCACTTCCCCTCATCGACCTCCGGGAGAAGCTTCACCACTGCTTGCCGGTCCTCAAATTGGGGATTCAGGAACAGATGAGCGTTCGGCTCTTCCACATCGCAATCCAGGAACTGAATCGGCTCCTGCTCAGCGAGGGTGATCGCCAAATTGACGGCGATCGTCGTTTTCCCGGTGCCCCCCTTGCCGCTCGCAATCGCAATCCGCATCAGTGCCGATCGTGGAAGGCGTGTTGCTGGCAAGCATCGTCATCGGAGGCACCGGAGAGGCTGCCGCCCTTCCAAGCTTCGATCGCTTGGCGTGCTGTCCCCGAGAGACCGATAGACACCTCGATGCCTTTTTCGCTGAGGATCCCGATTGCTCGACGGCCAAGGCCGCTGCACAAGAGGACGTCAATCCCCAGACTCGCGAGGATATCCGCCGGCAGACCGGCCCCGCCTGCATGCTCCGACGTGTTATCCACCACCTCCACGGCTTCGGTCTCCGAGTCGTAGATCGTGTACGTCGGCACACGACCGAAGTGCTCACCAACGAGGTCATCCAATCCCCCGCGCCCGGAGGTCGGAATGCACACCTTGGTCATCGTCTCGCTCCTTGATGAGGGCGGCCCGTCGGGACGGCCGCTTTCCTGAGTTCCCCGGCCCGGTAGGCGTCGAACGCTTCCCGCACGGTCCCCGTGGCGCCGATGAAGACGTCAATCCCGGCCGCTGACAGGCCCTGGAACGCGTTGGGCCCAACGCTTCCTGTAATCACCGCTGTCGCCGCGTGCTCGGCGACGATCTGAGCCGCTTGAACGCCCGCCCCGTGTGCGCCGGGCTCGTTCCTCACGGCGTCGATCGTCTGAGCCTCAGAATCGATGAAGAGGAAGAAGGCGGCGCGACCGAAGTTCGGCTGCGTCGCCGTTTCCCAGTCCTTCCCGGCGGCTGTGACACAAACCGTCATGCCCCGCCCCTCTCCTGTGCCTCGAGCTTCGCGCCAAGTGCCTCGACCCGCTCGGTGAGTCGCTCGATCTGCTCCATGAGCGCATCGGCATTCGGGATCGGCGCATCCACGTACGCCGACGCGTCATTCCACCACCGACCGGCGCCATACGCGCCGCGGCGTGGGGCACGCTGAAGTCCGAACCCGCGTCGCCCTATGCCATTCCAACCGGCGATGCAGTACCCGCGGCCGCCACCTGTCATCGCCCCTTGCCCTCGAGGACCCATTCCATCAAAACCAGGCATCGTTGACCTCCTCTTGTTTCCGATTCTGTGTCTTGCCGTCGAATATTATGTGCATATGCACGGCAAATGCAAGGTGGCCTTCGCACGCCTTGGCGTGTCGTTCTCGAATCCCTATACTCACGAGAATATGCCTGGCAGGAAGAAGCTTCGCTATTGCCGCGGCGTCGATGGGTTCAACCTATTCAAACCATCGGGCATCCCGCTGTCACAGCTCGAGATCGTCGAGCTCGGACTCGACGAGCTTGAGGCGATGCGCCTCTGCGACCTCGAGGACAAGCAGCAGGAAGAGGCCGCGGAAGTGATGGGCGTCTCGCGCGGAACCGTCCAACGCCTCCTCCAATCAGGTCGCAAAAGGGTCCTCCACGCAATCAGTGAAGGACAAGCGCTGTCGTTCGCCGATGCCGATCACGTGTGCATAGGCCCAAGAAGAAGCAGCGGACGGCACGGACGTTGGGGAAGAGGGGGTGGCGGCGGCGGACGCAGAACCCCACCGACGTAGCGGTCGGAGCGACGCAACATCGTCTGTGGCCTAGGGAGAACGATGAGATCTCTGTGGAGTGGGACGTACAGGGAATCGGCCGTCTGGGAGGAGACAGCGCAGGCGCTGATCGATCTCACGGATCTTCGGGCGGGGATGCGCGTGCTCGATGTCGGCTCGGCCGGCGGAGGCACGATGTTCCCAGCGCTAGATCGGATCGGTGAGGCGGGGAGCATCGTCGGCATCGAGGTCGAAGACGACTGGGTCGAGTGGTTGCAGAAGAAGATCGCGAAGCGCGGCCTCTCGAACGCCGAGAACCTGCTGATGAATGGGCAATCGATGAGCTTCCCCGACAACCACTTCGATGCCGTCATCATGGGGATGGTTGGTCTCGATGAGGACTACGACTTCGACAACGGCAAGGTGATCGATGGTGCGCCGACGATCCGCGAGATCCTCCGAGTGTTGAAGTCGGGATGCTACCTCTACAACAGTAACTGGCTCTGGCAGGACGACAACGAGTGGATGGGCGAGCTCGTCCACCGTCATCTCCCTGACTGCTCAAAGCGTGGCTACTTCCCCGGGACGGAGGAAGGCTACGTCAAGCTTCTTGCGTCCGTCGGCTTCGAAGAGATCTGCGTCACGCTATTCGAAGGACACTACACGTTCGAGGATCCGGCAGAGTGGATGGCGTGTGTCTGCCACTCGTGGGAAGAGGAACTTGAACAGATCAAGTCGAGCCCTGAGATACTGCAGGCGTTCGAAGAAGACGCGTTCGATCTCCTCGCGAACCATGTCAACGATGAAGGGAAGCTCTCCTATACGCGTTCAGCAATCCTCGTCGCGGCCAGGAAGCTACGCCGATCTTGACACGGCAACGAGCAGCTTCTCGGTCCGGCATAGGGCTTCGGGTGACTTCCCTACTACCTCACGGGATCCTTACGGAAGAAGCCTCGTGGGACACCGGATCTAGGAGTTCGCGCGTTGCAGCGGCTCGACGGCCACGCCGAGTTCCTGGTCCGGATGATCAGCGCTGAACCGAAGAACGCCGACGCCGTGAACGCGGTGGATTGTGCGCCAGACCTCGACCCACGTGGCGCGAATCGGTATCTCGGACGCGGAGCGAACGGCCTTCCAGTGCGAGTCGCTCAGGCAGACGGCGTGGACGCGCAGCCCGCTCGGGCGCTTCGTCGAGCGCACGGTGCTCAGACAGGTCTTGACTGCTCTCCATGCTTCACGGGAGAGCCTTCCATCCGAGAACGCGGTCGGAAGGATAACGAATCCGTCGACCTTCCGGTGACGCACTCGGAACGGACTCGGCCATCGTTGGTTCGACCGAGTCCGGCCGCTCAGTTCGGTGGTCCATCGGGTGGTAAGCTGCCTTCTGTCCCCACTTGCGTCACCTCCTGGTGATTCCCGTTTGTGGTGGGAGCCGGAGAACGATGGATCGTCCTCACCGATTCCCCTCTGCTCCTATTGTGTTCCGAGCGATGTCCTTTCGCTCGCTGATTGCCTCATCGTCGGTGCATTCGCGGATTGGAGACCGCAAGATGCACCGCGCGCAGCATATCACGCCGGCTCTGCGTGAACAAGAGACCGCTTGCTTCGTGTCTGGGATTCATCTTCCTGCGAGTGCGACGCTAGAATGCAGACGATGCAGCGAGCATTCGTCAGACAAGAAGAAGGGGGACCGACGGACATGGCCGAAATCGTGAAAGGATCAAGGGCGATTCTCCTCTGCGCTTTCTTGGTTGTAGCAATCTCCTGCACCGCACTTGCCGAGGAGACGCCCACCTGTGACGTGGAACTGGAACCGGGAGATTCGGTTCAGGCCGCGATCGACGCGGCCCCGGACGGGGCTGTGATCTGCCTCAAGGAGGGCCGATGGGATGAGAACATCCGCATAGGCAAGTCGATCACGCTGCGCGGCTCCGCCGAGGGGGCGGGCTCGGAGATCCGGGGGACACTGGAAGCAACCCCCGTCCTGTGGGTTTCGTCAGTCTTCGAATCGCAGACGCCGGCGGTCACACTCGAGAATCTTGTGATCGGTCACGCCGTCGGATCCTGCATAGATCTGGATGACGGGGGCCTCCTCTGCGCCTCGGGTGTCCTCGTGAAAGGAAGCGCTGTCGTCTCGCTGACGCAGTGCACGATCTACGAGAACGGCGACAGCGCGATCACCGCTCGCGACACCGCCGCAGTGAGCGTCCACGAGTGCACGGTGACCGACAACCGCTTCTGGTACGCGATCCATCTGCGGGAGTCGGCGTCGCTCGCGCTGTTCGACAGCACGGTTTCCGATAATCTTGGCGGCGTCTGGTTCGCGAGCTCCTCAACTGCGATCCTCTCCGACTGCACGATCGCCGACAACGGCTGGAATGGGCTCTGGGTGTCAGGCGGGGAGGCGACTGCGACGCGGGTGGTCGTCTCGGGGAACGGAGACGATGGTATCCACCTCTCCGGCGACGCCGCGTTGTCGCTCGTCGATTCGTCCGTTTGGGGAAACGGCAACTACGGCATTGCACTCCACGGATCGGGCTGCTACGAGGTAGACCAGCCGATCTCCAGCAGCGTCGCAGGATCGGGCAACACGATTCCCGGTTCGAATCCGCCGAACGGCAAGGCCGACGTCTGCCCCGAGGATCTAGCCTTCCTCGAAACCGAAGAGGGAGGAACCTACGGCAGCCCGTAGGGCGTGATTGTCGGGCGCAGTGACGCCAACACTGCGTCGGGTCAGCTCGCAGTGCCTCCGCATCCCAAGGTTGCGCATGGCCCTTCGGTCTGCTAGCGTGTGGGCTTGGGAGGCGAAATGATCAGGAACGCATTCATTGCAGCCGGCTTGATCCTGCTCTTTGCTGTCACTTCCGGCTGCACACACCTGTTCGACGCAGATCTGTCTGACGCTGACGGCGCCATCCTCTTCTTCAGCGACTTCTCGGAGGAGAGCGACGACAGGTGGTGGGGCTCGGAGACGGATCTTCGATGGATTGAGAACGAGGAACTCCACCATGCCGTTATCCAGTCCAAGTATCTCGGTACAGTGCTTCCCGGGCAGTTCGACGACTTCGTTTTTCGCACGCGGTTGAAGTATGTCGACGTCTCATCCTCCAGCTTCCTTGCCGGCATTCGGTTTCGATCCTACTACCATGACCTCTACAACAAGGAGGTCTATCGCTACTACTTGCTGGGGCTGGGACAAGCAGGTTCCGCTGGCTTGACATGCTACCTCTGGTACTTCGACGGGAGTGCGTACACGGTGATCGCCCAGGAGTCGTGCACGGCCCTCAGCGTGACGGGAAATTGGAACGACGTCGAGCTCTCCGTCGACGGCTATCACATCCGCGTGTCGGTCAACGAAGTCACGGCTCTCGACCTCCTCGACACGAGGGGCATCGGCGCCGGCGGACTCATGTTGCGCTGCTGGTCGTGGGACGGACAGGACTTCGAGATCGCCTTCGACGATCTCGAAATCAGCATCCCTGGAGACCACTAGCCGTCCCAGCGAACGTTTGGCCGGGGCAGGTGACGGTGACCTCGTTCGTGAACGGGTGGTGTCCGGCGCAGAACCTGGTCTACGAGTGAGCCAAGCGAGCGGCTGCGGCGTTCGACGGGCGCGTTGTCCTCGAAGCGTTCGACACCTCGGACCGAGCTACGTTCCTCGAGTGGGGCATCTGGGATTCCCTGTTCATCGACGGGAAAGAAGTCCGCACCGGCCCACCGCCGTCCTACGAGAAGCTGAGGAACCTGATCGAGAAGCGCCTCAAGAAGCTGTAGGTCTGTCTCTCTAGGTCCGGAGAAACGCAGCGATCAGCTGCGGGGTGACGCGATCGTCGCGGACGGGCGATGCGATCGCCTGTCGGATCTCTTCGGCGTACTCGGGGTACTGCTCGAACGCGGTCTCCATCTGGAACCTGGCCTCGTCCGGGGCGGTCTCAGGGTGCGGCTGGATCCCCCAGACCGGGAGGTCTCCGTAGCGCATCGCTTGGACCGCACAGGCGTCGTTGGACGCCAGGATTCGCCATGGCTCGGGAGGATCGACGACCTCGTCTAGATGTGCGGCGAACGTGTGCCACGGGTTGGGGAGATCGGTGAGTAGGGGATCCGGATGCACGATGTCGATCGCGGCCCATCCAAGCTCCGGAATCGGCGCGCGGCGAACGTACTCGTGTCCTGAGAGGCTCCACGCCAGCATCTGATGGCCGAAACAGCTGCCGAGGACGCTGAGACCGCGTTTCACCGCGCCGCGGGTGGTCTCAGCCTCCACATCGAACCACGGCTCGGGCTTGGCGAACGAGGCATCCGACCCGGTCAGGAGGACGTGCGTGTACCGGTCGAGCGGCGGGATCGGTTCGTGTGACGGAACGTGAACGGCATCGAACGGCACGTTACCGAAATGCCGAGACCACTCCTCGACCGGCCGGTAGACCGAGCGGTCGAGCGAGTTTCCGAGAACCAGGATTCGCTTCTGCATGGAAGGAGGATAGAAGGGCGGCGATTCGGGGTCAATGGACCGATCTTGGGCAATCCCACCGAGAGATCGTGGGCGCACGGCGAACACCAAGAATGAATACCTGGCGCCAAACCCGGAGATGATCCGAAAGTAGAGGCCTGAGCCCTCTGAGGCGCGGTCGCCCTACGGATTCAGCGATCGTCGGCATGGTCGCCGCCACTGTAATCTCCGCCACGAAGTGACCGGAGGAGCCGTTCCACCAACTCCACGCCAATCAACAGTGCGACGGTGACCACCGCTAGCACGATTGCCGCGGCATACCGCTCCAGCCCCACAACGCAGCCAATCGCAGCGAGCATCCAGATCACGGCGGCCGACGTGACCCCCCGGACGAGCCCCTCGCGGGCCAACATGACGCCGGCACCGATGAACCCGATCCCCGTCACGACCTGCGCCAGAACCCGCGCCGGATCCCCACCTTCAAGCGCCATCAGTCCGCCCAGTCGAACGAACACCATGGTGCCCAAACAGATGAGTATGCTCGTTCGGATGCCGGCCGGTTTGCCACGCATCTGTCGCTCGAACCCAACGATGGCGCCGCAGAACACGGCGGTGCCGACGGCCATCCAGAACGGAAGTTCAAACACGTTGATCTTGCCCACCTCCTTCGTGGCGCATTCCCGCGCGCATCGTGCGCTGTTCCACCCCGGCCTGTCACGGTCCGCAGAGCTTCGCCCATCCGTCCAACGTCTCGTCTCGGCGATGTCCTCTCATGGATCCTACTCCATCTGCGGATGTCCGTGCGGGCTGATCCTCACCTTCTGCTTCTTGTCACCCTGCTCGCTGACGGACGGGAAGCAGACATCCGGCAAGCTGAGCCGATCGGGATTGGAGAATAGAAGCCTGCCTCCATCTGCGCTTGCCGTTCGAGAGGTGTGTGTTCAACGATTCGTTCTTCCTGAGCGCTGCCACGCCACTTGGCCTCGGCAAGGGAGCCGTGTGGGTCCATTTCACCGCTTCCGGCAGAACACACGTTGACGTGCGGCAAACGGATATGCGGAATCTTTGATTCCGCCGTAAACGAGCGAAACGACCGACGGATTGCGCCGTGAGCGAGCGCGCCTCAAGCTGGCTCGCGGCAAATGCTAAGAGGGAAGGCCTGCGCCCCGAGCTGGCTACTCCTGGGCGGGAATGAGGACGGCCCACGGGTCGAGGTCGAATGTGACTTCGTCCGGGATCGGTCCGGTGATGATCTCGAGGTATTGGCTCGCCTCATCCGGGGGAACCGGCCAGGAGAGGAGCTGAAGCGGGTCGGTCTCCTCCATGAACAGGACAAGCATGCGGAGGGGCTCCGCGTCCAGGAGGATCATGTACTCGAACTCCGTCGGCACACCGAGGTATCCGATGGTGCCGAGCCAGCCTTCCTGAGCGAGGAAGCGCTCTCGTTCCGCCACGGCGGACGTCGAGAAGCCTTGCCTCCGGCATTGCCAATCGAACGCTTGCGTCAGCCTCCACGTGCCGCCTTCTTAAGCGTAGATCGCCGTGCCGAGAGCCGCCGAGGCGTGAAGGACGCGCACCTCGTCCCCGCGGACAACCAGCGGGCTCGGCACGCCCATCGTCGTCGCACGAAACGCGAGAAAGAGATAACCGGAAGCGTGTTTGAGGAAGAGCGTAGATTTGGGGCTCAGTTCGACCATCATCGCGTTGGCCCACTCTTCTGCTGCGATCGTGCCGTCAAGGACGGGCTCGACGCCAAGGGGAACCAGCACCGGGTCCGACGCCTGACCGAACCCGGGCAATGTCATCACGAGGGGAAGGAAGAGAGCGAACAGGATTCCGCGGCGCATGCAGCATCCTCCTTCGGCATCGGAGTGCCATTGGACAGCGACATTCTACACGCTTGGACCGCAGGCCAAATCGAAGTTGACCGATGCCCTGGCCCGCTAAGTCAGAACTACGTACTGCGTCCTCCAGATTCTCCCAGACAGAGATAGGGTATGTGTCCCCCGAACTCCCAGAACTCCCAGGGTCCGGCGCCTGAGCGAACCCGGGCAATGCCATCACGAGGGGAAGCAAGAGGGCGAACAGGACTCCACAACGCATACGACGTCCTCCTTCGGATCTGAGTGACCATTGGACAGCGGCATTCTACACGCTTGGACCGCAGGCCGAATCAAAGACGCCGATGCCCGGCCCAGCTGAATTGGGACCATGTATTGCGTCCCTTGGATTCCCCGACGGAGATAGGGTGTGCGTTCCCCGAACTCCCTAGACCGGCGGTAGCCCCAGCAGCTTCCGCACTTCCCGAATCGCCATGAGCGTGTCAGGATCTGTATGTTCCTTCCACCGTTTCCACTCTGCTGGATCCGTCTCGGGCACGTGGATGGCTGGGATCTCGTCCACCAGAAGCCTCAGCAGGCCCATCAAGTCATTCTCCACCGAGAAGTCTGGCCCATACCCGTCTGGATAGAGCATGTATTCGGTGTCAAGCGACAAGCGCTGGATCATTGCTTCAGCTTGATCAGCTAGGAACTTCAGCATGTCCAGATTCACCCTGGGGAGCGCCCTAGTGCCGCGAAGGAAGCCCTTGTTGTAGTGAGCCAGGATGCCGTGTCGCACACCTTCGAGAGCCCTGCCGAAGGCGTCTGTTTGAGCCTCGAATCGCGCCTGGTCGAGGTGCTGCTTTAGATCCTCCACAAGATGGGGCTTGGCTCCCTTGACGGCGTCGCTCATTACTCCGAATAGCGTTCTTCCCTGCTTGGAGTCGACCAGAAGCTTGGCTAGGGAGAGAGCGGCGTTCTCGAAGAGATTGGTGATCACTCGGTTCAGAAATACTCTATCTCGATCAGGGACCAACAGATCGAGGCGCAGACCCAGGATAGCACCAAGTATCTGTAGGTCGATCTGCACGCCCATAACGCGGGCACTCAGGAACAGCATATCCTTCTCAAACTTCACTGCGTCCTCAGGCTTCGCGAAAAGCGCTTCGGCGCCTATGCGGTCGAAATTGAGAGACTGTGCCATGAGTCCCTACCCTCCTCGTCGGCAGATCATAGCGGCGATGCAGCGCAGTGACTGATGATCTCGAATCCCAGCGAATCTCCGGGGCCACAGTACTCACCTCGCACGTAGGGCAAATCGGTTCCGTACTGTGTCCCCGGAATCCACGGAATCGACTCCGGGAATGTCAAAAGACAAGATCTGACCCCGGAGATGCGCGGACTGACAGAATCGCTTGTCAGTTCACCCTGACGGATTCCCTCAACGTCGACAGAAGGTTAGCCTAGCGAAGGACTGTCCCAACAGGCGAGCGACTGCTCAGAACGGCCTGAACGTGGGGCACAGCTAGTGCGCGAGGCCCGTCCTCTTGACGAGGTCCACGAACCGAGGATCTGAGCGGCACGAGGCGAGGCGGGGATCGACAACCATCGCAGAGAGTTCGAAGTCGCGCCCTGCATAGGCACGCTCCAAGTGCAAGAATCCGTCGTCGTTCCTACCCAGGGCGAAGTAGAAGAGCGCAAGCAGGTACGGGGAGACCCTTTCCTGCTCTGCGTGTTCAAGCGTCCGCCGGAGGGCCTTCTCAAGCGATCCCTGGACTCCTTTGGCCTCCTGCAAGCTGGCCAGGGCCAGCTCAGCGTCGGGATCGAAAGACTCCGCGAGGCTGCGCGCCCTCTCGAAGTCGACCTGGGCAAGCTCGTACTGATGCTGGTTGACGTAGACTTCCCCGCGAAACAGGCGTAGGACGCGGTTGTCTTCCCCGAGCGCGAGGGCCATGTCGAACTCCGCAAGTGCCGGCTCCGCCTGGCCCGCGTAGAAGTAGACCTGTCCCAGCGACGCGTGCTGTACTGCGGAGAGGGGGTCCAGGGTGAGAGCAGTCTTGTGCTCAGCAATGGCCTCGTCGAAGCGGCCACGGTCAAGAAGAAGAAGCCCTAGCCAATGATGTGAAGGGGCGTGGCTCGGAGAGAGTTCGATTGCCTTCCGAAACCCCCGCTCTGCGCCATCCCAGTCAAACTCGTCCATGAGGACCCCTGCGTAGGCAGCTTGTGCTTCCGGGAGACTCCCGTCAATGCTCAGAGCCGTGAGCGCGTTCGCCTTGGCTTTGCCCAGCCAGTCGGCAGGAGCCGAGATTACATAGGTGGGCAGTATCCAATAGGCTAAGGAGAGTGCAGCGTAGGTCTCCGCCCGCGACGGGTCGAGCTTGGTGGCCCGTTCAAAGCACAGGATGGCAGTGTGGATGTTCTCGACTGTTCTCCTGCTTAGCAGAGTTCGCCCCTTCAGGTAAGCCTCGTAGGCCTCAGGGTTCACCTGTGACGGCTCGACAGCTAGAGGGTACGAGGTGGGAAACAGCTGGACTTCCAACGCAGAGGCGACGCTACGAGCGACCTCGGTCTGTACCGCGAACACGTCATGCAAGCTGCGGTCGTACACCTCAGACCAAAGGTGCGCCTCGTTCAGGACGTCGATGAGCTGCAGCGTTATGCGAAGGCGATTCCCTGCCTTGCGGACGCTCCCCTCAAGGACTGTGCCGACCGCCAGTTCGCTTCCGATCTCCGATACGGTCTTCTTCGCCCCGCGGTACTTCATCACTGAGGTGAGAGCGATCACCTGCAGCGCTCTCACCTTCGAGAAGGTGAAGATTAGCTCTTCGGTTAATCCGTCCGCGAAGTACTCGTCGCTCAAGTCAGGGCTCACATTCACGAGCGGCAGGACGGCAAGGCGGGAACGATCTGTGCTCTGGTGCGTCGAGGCTTTGCCATCCATCCAGGGAAGGAGCATCTCGTAGACCTCGATCTGGATCTTGACGTTTTTCAGGTCCTTCTTGCCCAGACTAGCCATGCGTAAGTCGATCTTGTTCCAGACCTGGTCGTAGACCTGCCGGGAGAGGCAGATCCCGCCAGGCTTGGCGAGCGGCTCGATTCGGGCGGTGACGTTCACGCCGTCCCCAAGGATGTCGCCACATCGGCGCACAACGTCGCCGAGATGGATCCCGATGCGCAGGTGAATCGCGTGATTCAGGGGAACCGCGTTGTTGCGCTCATGAAGCGCGCGCTGGATCTCTACCGCACAGCGAACAGCCTGGAGAGCGCTCGGGAACTCGACGAGGAACCCGTCCCCGGTGCTCTTCACTTCCCGGCCACAATACTCTGCAAACAATGGCCGCACGAGCGCCGCGTGTTCCCCGAGAAGGGCAAGAGTCAGAGCCTCGTCGGTTTGGGTGAGTGCCGTATAGCCAACGATGTCCGTCAGCATGATTGCTACGAGTTGCCGCGCGTCCGATTCCATGACTCAGCTGCTCCCTTCCACACCGGAAGTATTATGGGGCGAAGAACCATCGTGACAAACGGCTGCGCCCCCTCTTGTCGGTCGCCACGGGATCCGGTCCGAAGCAAACGTGAGAAGCCGTGTTGATGACCCTGCCGCTTCGGTGAGAGGCGGGAATCCTGGGGTCAAACCTTGTCTCGGTAAGTTCGGGGTCAAGTCTTGTTCTTTGACATCCGGCTCCAGAAGACAACGCACGCATTGTCTTGACTTGCGGTGAACAGCGTACGGCGATCTGTCGAGAGACCCTCACGCAGTCCAGCGGTGCAGGGAAGCCAAGAAGCAAGGCTTGAACATCCCTCTTGGATTTTCAAGTCATCGGGTGGATATCCTCTCGGATCTCGTAGTCTCGTCCGTCCCGAAGCATTGCCCAGATGACTCGTACCAAGTGGCG
>Ga0208905_1000022_pt1 | contig 86767 bp, 89 predicted proteins | sample AntAceMetag02UKS_FD_184776 | JGI IMG/M metagenome (GOLD analysis project Ga0208905, IMG submission 184776) | Saline lake microbial communities from Ace Lake, Antarctica - Antarctic Ace Lake Metagenome 02UKS (SPAdes) (version 2) | ecosystem: Environmental > Aquatic > Non-marine Saline and... | reverse complement strand
GTTCGATCCCGGGCGTGGGCTTAGGGTCAGAAACATTAGAGCGCCCCGCCTCTGGCGGGGAGGTTCCCCGGTTCGATCCCGGGCGTGGGCTTAGGGTCGAAAACGTCGATAGCGCCCCGCCTCTGGCGGGGAGGTTCCCCGGTTCGATCCCGGGCGTGGGCTTAGGGTCAGAAACATTGCCCCGCCTCTGGCGGGGAGGTCATCGGTTCGACTCCGATCAAGGGCTTTAGAACTTAGCTCCGCCTCTGGCGGGGCAACTACGAAGATATCATAGCCGTCGACCTTAAGGTCGACGGACTAAACCGGAGAGCGGAGTTATACGGGAGGACGTTGCGGGAGACAGAGTTGGATGGCATATGTTCAAAACTTTTATTTTCCTCCTGAAATGTTCCGCCGGCCCTTGATAATAAAGTTGGCGTTAATATAACGTAAAGATAGATTGGTTAAGTTAGTTTAATTATAAAATAGGCGGAGCATTTCAGGAGGAAAATAAAATGGCTAAGAAAAAGTTTGAGAGGACCAAGCCGCACGTAAACATCGGGACGATCGGGCACGTGGACCATGGCAAGACAACGCTGACCTCGGCGATCACCAAGCATCTCGCGTCGAAGAACTCATCGATTGAGTTTCGATCGTTCGATTCGATCGACAACGCTCCGGAAGAGAAGGAGCGGGGGATCACGATCGCGGTGGCGCACGTGGAGTATGAGACGGATAAACGTCACTACGCGCACGTGGACTGTCCCGGTCACGCCGACTACATCAAGAACATGGTAACCGGAGCGGCCCAGATGGACGGGGCGATCCTGGTGGTGAGCGCGGCGGACGGACCGATGCCGCAGACCCGGGAGCACATCCTGCTGGCGCGGCAGGTGGGTGTACCGGCGATCGTGGTCTTTCTGAACAAGGTGGACCAGCTGGACGATCCGGAGCTGTTGGAGCTGGTGGAACTGGAGGTGCGGGAGCTGTTGAGTTCCTATGATTTTCCTGGAGACGACATACCGGTAATTACGGGATCGGCGCTGAAGGCGGGGGAGAGTGAAGACCCGGACTCGGAGGAGGCGAAGTGTATCTTCGAGCTGATGGAAGCGGTGGATAACTACATTCCGACGCCGAAGCGTGACATCGACAAGCCCTTCCTGATGCCGGTGGAGGACGTCTTCAGCATCGAGGGACGCGGGACGGTGGTGACGGGCCGGATCGAGCGGGGAGTGATCAAGGTAGGGGAACAGGTCGAGATCGTGGGGATCAAGGATACGCAAAAGACGACGGTGACGGGGGTGGAGATGTTCCGCAAGCTCCTGGATGAGGGTCGCGCGGGGGACAACGTCGGGTGCCTGCTGCGGGGGATCAAGAAGGAAGAGGTGGAGCGGGGGATGGTGCTGGCGGCGCCGGGATCGATCACGCCGCACAAGAATTTCAAGGCGGAAGTATACGTACTGAGCAAGGAAGAAGGTGGTCGGCACACGCCGTTCTTTCCGGGCTACCGGCCGCAGTTTTACTTTCGGACGACGGATGTGACCGGTACGGTCACGCTGCCGGAGGGAGTGGAGATGGTGATGCCGGGCGACAACGTGCGGATGATAGTGGAGTTGATAACGCCGATCGCGATGGAGAAGGGTCTGCGGTTCGCTATCCGTGAAGGCGGCCACACCGTCGGCGCGGGAACCGTAACCGAGATCACCGAGTAGGCGAGAAGACGATGGCACGGGAACATATCATATTAGCGTGTGGTGAATGCAAGAGAAGGAATTATACCTTCTTTCACAATAAAGCGGCGGGCAAGTTGTCATTGAAGAAATACTGCCGGTTCTGTCGTAAACATACGGTTCATAAACAGACAAAATAGAGCCGCGGATTTTAATCTGTAACAGGCCAGTAACTCTAATTGGTTAGAGTGCCGGTCTCCAAAACCGGAAGTTGGGGGTTCGAGTCCCTCCTGGCCTGTATTATTTTTGCTCCCCGCCCCGAAGTCTTAATCGGGGCGCAAAAATAATAATTTATAAGATGAACAAGATTATTCAGTTTATAAAGGAAGCCCGGGCAGAGTTAAAGAAAGTTAACTGGCCGACCCGGAAGGAGTTGATCGACTCCACCAAGGTGGTGCTCATTACGTCTCTGCTATTGGCTGTCTTTATCGGGGTGATCGATTTTATTCTTTCTCAACTGATTAAGACTTTATTAGGTTAAGTTATGAGTCACCAGTGGTATGTCATTCACACTCTCTCCGGCCAGGAGCAAAAGGTCAAGGATACACTTGAGAGGCGGATCGCCCTGGATAATCTGAAGGACAAAATCACCGAGATTCTGATCCCCTATGAGCGGGTCTCTGAGGTTAAGGGCGGCAAGAAGATCATTACTCAACGTAAATTCTGGCCGGGATATGTTTTTGTTAAGATGGAATATATGGATACAACTTTCTATGTGATAAATGAGATCCCGGGAGTAATCGGATTTGTAGGAACTACTATCCCCCCCCAACCGGTGAAGGAGAGTGAGATCACCTCTGTATTGACTCAGATTGAAGAGAAGAAGGAGAAGGTAAAACCGAAAGTCCTCTTTCTAGTGGGAGAATCTGTTAAAGTCAACGACGGCCCCTTCGCCAATATGACCGGTCTGGTAGAAAATGTCGATCCCGACAAGGGTAAGATGACGGTCAGAATCTCTATATTTGGCCGGGAGACTCCCGTTGAACTGGAATACTGGCAGGTGGAGAAGAACTGATGGCAAAAGTAGCTATGGTAACAATCAAGCTTCAAATTCCGGCCGGTCAGGCCAATCCCGCGCCCCCGGTTGGGCCGGCACTGGGTACTCACGGGGTGAACATCATGGAGTTCTGTAATGCGTTCAACGCCGCCACGAAAGATAAAACCGGATTCATCATCCCGGTCGTGATTACTGTCTATAAGGATCGTAGTTTTACGTTTATTACTAAGACTCCTCCTGCCGCCAATCTTCTTAAGCGGGCGGCAGGTGTGGCGGTAGCATCGGGAGTGCCCAACCGTGAGAAGGTCGGGTCGGTAACACGTGATCAGATCAGGGAGATCGCCCGGCAGAAGCTGAAGGACTTGAATACCAACTCCGAAGATGTCGCGGAAAGGATTATTGCCGGTACCGCCCGGTCTATGGGCATAGAGATTACTGATTAATTTTTTTTGCTGCGTAAAATAATAGTTATAGCTTTAAATCGATTGGAGTATTACACAATGGGGAAAGCAGGGAAAAAGTACAAAAATGCCCGGAAACGAGTCGAGACTTCCCAGCTCTACTCGCTGGAAGACGCCGTTAATTTATTGAAAGAAATGGCCTTTGCCCGGTTCAATGAGACTGTTGAGTTCATCGTTAGCCTGGGAATTGATCCCAAGAGATCGGACCAGATGGTGCGGGGAACCGTCTTACTCCCCCACGGAACCGGCAAGAAAATAAAGGTGCTGGTGTTCTGCACTTCCGACCAGGTCGAGGAAGCGAAGAAAGCCGGCGCCGATTACGCGGGGGGTGGGGACCTGGTAGAGAAGATAAAAGGAGGGTGGCTGGATTTCGATATAGCGGTGGCCGAAAAAATGATGATGCGGGAGATCAGCCGGCTGGGCAAGATCCTGGGGCCGCGGGGACTGATGCCCAGCCCGAAAGCGGGCACCGTAACCGACAACATCCCCCGGACGGTCGGTGAACTCAAGGCCGGAAAGATCGAGTTCAAATCCAACAAGTATGGTGATGTCCAGACAGCCGTGGGGAAGATATCATTCTCGCCGGAGCAGTTGACTGAGAACATCAGTTGTGTTCTGAGAGAGATAATTCGACTTAAGCCGGCTGCCGCCAAGGGCAAATATCTGAGAAAAGTAGTAATCTGCGCTACTATGAGTCCGTCACTGAATCTGGATACCACCTTGTTAACACAGAATATCCGGGGTGTATGACCGCCTCTGAAATGAACAGACATGAGACCGGAAAAACAATTAATCGAAAATGAGTATGCCGGACACGTCCGACGGAGCGGCGCGGTAATCGTAACCGAATACAAAGGTCTCTCATCAGAGACCTTTAACCGCCTCCGCAGCGAGATGGTGGATCTGGGGGGTGATTGCCTGGTAGTGAAGAACCGGATCTTTCGTCGTCTTCTGAAAGACTCCGGTTTGGAATCTCTTGGACCCTTCTTCCAGGGACAGATCGCGGTTGTCCTGACCGATAACGAATTACCGAAGCTATTGAAAATGATTATCAGGTATGAGAAAGAAGAAGGAGCCCCACGGATCAAAGCCGCTCTGTGGGGAGGCGATTTTTTCGAAGCCGACGATTGTAAAAAATTAGCTGAACTCCCGCCCCGGGAAGAGTTGCTTTCCCGAGTTTTTGCGGGTATGCAAGCCCCGGTAAACGGGCTGGTCAGAGTACTGAACGGAGTGATCTTTGGCCTGGTAATGACGATAAAAGCAATCCATAAACAAAGATCTAATTAAAGGAGGAAGAGAATGGCAGAAGAAGTCAAAGAACAGATTATCCCGGAGAAGCCGGAAGCCGCACCCCCGGTCTCCTCGAAGTTGCAAAAGATTATCGATGATGTCTCGACACTTACGGTCCTTGAACTTTCTGACTTGGTTAAAGCGTTGGAGGATACGTTCGGTGTAACCGCCGCCGCCCCGGTGGCGATAGCCGCCGCGCCCGGTCAGGCTGAAGCTCCCGCTGAAGAAGAACAAACCGAGTTTACCGTGGTCCTGACCGGTATCGGAGCGAAGAAGATCCAGGTGATAAAAGAAGTGAGAGCGGTAACTGATCTTGGCCTTAAAGAAGCCAAAGACCTGGTGGAATCCGCTCCCGTTACCGTTAAAGAGAACATCAACAAAGAGGAAGCCGAGGCGATCAAGGAGAAGTTGGAAACGGCCGGCGCGACCGCCGAACTTAAATAACCCGGTGCAACCAAACCGATTTATGTTTGACGTTCGACAGGCATAAATCGGTTTAATTTAGTAAGGAGTAAGCATGAACTCAATCTCCAATTTAAAAAAAAATGCCCGCAATAGTTTTTCCCGGCTGATTGATCCTATACCAATGCCGGATTTTTTGGAGATACAGACCAAGTCTTATAATGATTTTCTCCAGGCTGAAGTTGCGCCGGGTGCCCACAAGGAGCAGGGGTTACAGCAGGTTCTGAAAGAGATCTACCCGATTTACAGCTACGACGGCAATACCTGTCTGGAATTTGTAAGTTACAGCCTGGGAACCCCTAAATACGAGATCGAAGAGTGTCAAAGCCGGGGACTGACCTACTCCTCTCCGCTCCGGGTTACTCTTCGCTTAAAACGGAGCGATTGGGTAAAGGAGGAGACCGTCTACGTAGGGAACATTCCCCGGATGACCCCCCAGGGTTCATTTGTCATCAACGGCGCCGAGAGGGTTATCGTCAGCCAGCTCCATCGGACGCCGGGGATCTGTTTCGAGAAGATTAAACGCTCCGGCAATGTGAGGTTGTTCATGTTCCGGATCATACCCAACCGTGGATCCTGGCTGGAAGCGGAGTTTAACCGAAAGGGACAGATTCATTTTTACCTTGATAAGAAACGGTCCCGCCGCAAGCTTCTGGCTACTACCCTTCTCCGGGCTCTGGGCTATGGGACCGACAAAAACATTATCCAGCTCTTCTCCGAGACAGAAGAGGTATCGATCAGTACTTCCTCCCGCCGGAAGAACCTGGAGGGCCGCTTCTTGAGCTCCCCGGTTGTTGACCAGCAGGATACTGTTCTGATCAAGGCCTATGTCCGGATCGACGAAGAGGTGATGGATATCCTCAAGAAAGCCAAGATCAAGCAGGTGGAAGTCTTAAAACCCGGACCCTGTGTCGAGTATCTGGTTAATATGCTGCAGATTGACCCGACCAACAGCAAGAAAGAAGCGGAGAAGTTCATCTATAAAAAGCTTCGCCCGGGCGATCCGCCGACGGAAGCGAAGGCCAGCAGTCTGATCGAACGCCGGTTCTTCGATCGTCGGCGATTCGATCTGGGTGCGGTCGGACGGTTCAAGATCAATCAGAAGTTCGGGCTCTCGACCAACCGGGAAGAGCTGAAAAAGGTGACCCTACGTAAAAAAGATATTGCCCTGGCGCTGAAATACTTAATGGAACTGAACGCCGGCGAGCCGGGTGCGGTGGAAGATGATATCGATCACCTGGGTATGCGGCGGATCGCGATGGTCGGAGAACTCCTTCAGGAACAATGCCGGATTGCCTTGACCCGGCTGGAAAGGATGGTCAAAGACAAGATGGGCGTTTACGAAGTCAGCTCTGACAACCTCACTCCTCATAAGCTCATTAATCCAAAAGCCATGAATGGGGTTTTTCGCGATTTCTTCGGCCGTTCCCAGCTCTCTCAATTCATGGATCAGACCAACCCCCTGGCTGAGCTGGCCCACAAACGCCGCCTGACCGCGCTCGGGCCGGGCGGTCTCTCTCGCAAACGCGCCGGTTTTGATGTTCGAGACGTCCAGCCCAGCCATTATGGAAGAATCTGCCCGATCGAGTCGCCGGAAGGTCCGAATATCGGGTTGATCGCATCTCTCAGCACCTTCGCCCGGGTAAATGAGCTCGGTTTTATCGTAACCCCGTATCGGAAGGTGGAAAAGGGGAGAATCACCAAACAGGTTAAACACCTCTCCGCCGATGAAGAGGAGCAATATGTAATTGCTCAAGCCAACGTTCGGGTTGATGACAAGGGAAATTTGCTGGATGATATGGTCAAGGTGAGAAAGGGAGGAGATACGGTGATGGCCCCCGCCGAAACCGTCGAGTTTGTCGACGTTTCTCCCAGACAATTGGTCAGTGTCGCCGCCGGTCTGATCCCGTTTCTGGAACACGACGATGCCAACCGAGCATTGATGGGCTCCAATATGCAGCGTCAGGCGGTTCCACTGCTGACCACGGAAGTTCCCCTGGTGGCGACCGGCCTGGAGAAGAAAGTGGCCCGCGACAGCCGGGTGATCGTGACCGCCGAGGCGGACGGGGTCGTTACGAAAGTCGATGCCGATAGCATTACCATCGATAAGCGAGTCTATCCGATTAAGAAGTTTGCCCGGACCAACGCCGGGACCTGCAATAATCAACGGCCGTTGGTTACCGTTGGCCAGAAGGTCAAGAAGGGCCAGGTGATAGCCGACGGGGCGGCGACTTCCGGCGGCGAACTGGCACTGGGGAAGAATGTCATGGTCGCTTTTATGCCCTGGCGAGGCTACAACTTCGAAGATGCCATCGTGATCAGCGAGCGCTTGGTCAAGGAAGACACCTATACTTCCATTCATATCGAGAAATATGAGATCGGGGCGCGTGATACGAAGCTGGGTCGGGAAGAGATTACCCGGGATATCCCCGGCGTCGGCGAGGAGGCGCTCATGAATCTGGATGCTGAAGGAGTGATCCACATCGGCGCCGAGGTCAAACCCAAGGATATCCTGGTCGGAAAGATTACACCCAAGAGTGAAACGGAACTTTTTCCGGAGGAACGGCTCCTCAGGGCGATCTTCGGAGAGAAGGCGGCCGATGTGAAAGATACGTCGCTCCGCGCCGCCTCCGGTGTCGAGGGGATCGTGATGGACGTGAAGGTCTTCTCCCGGAAAGATTCCTCGGATGAGACCGAAGAGAAGAAGGAGGAAAAGTCTCAGGTTCGGGACATCAACAGCCGGCATAGGAAAGAGGTTCAGGTCCTCAAGGCCAAGCGCCAGGAGAAAATTTTAAAGATTCTCCACAAGAAAAAGATGGAAGGCTCGATCGTGGCTGTGGACACGGGTTTGGTCCTTATTCCCGCTCATCAGAAGATTACCCTCGCCATGCTCCAGAAACTGGAGGAACATGATTACCAGGATATCGAGATCGAGGGAGACAACCAGTTGATCAGGCAGTTTAAGAAGGCCATTATGGAGAGCGAGGATAAGCTGGAAGAACTCGATCTGAAAAGAAACCAGGAACTGGAACAGGTCAAGATAGAGGATGAACTCGAACCGGGGATGATCAAGAAGGTCCAGGTCTATATCGCCACCAAGAGAAAACTCTCGGTCGGGGATAAGATGTCCGGCCGGCATGGAAATAAGGGTGTCATCGCCAAGATTCTCCCGGAGGAGGACCTGCCTTTTTTAGCTGACGGAACGCCGGTCGATATCGTCCTCAATCCCCTGGGGGTACCATCCCGGATGAACGTTGGACAGGTTCTGGAGACTCACCTGGGATGGGCGGCGAAAGCACTCGGTTTGACGTTCTCCACTCCCGTCTTCGATGGAATCAAGGAAGAACAGATTGTTGAATTGCTCTCAAAGGCTAAACTCTCCAAAAACGGCAAAGCCGTTCTTTACGATGGCCGAACAGGTGAACCCTTCGGTGCCCCGGTGGTGATTGGCTATATCTATATGATGAAATTGCACCACCTGGTAGCGGCCAAGATCCATGCCCGGGCGATCGGACCTTACTCCCTGGTTACTCAGCAGCCGTTGGGAGGGAAAGCCCAGTTCGGAGGTCAGCGCTTCGGGGAGATGGAGGTCTGGGCCCTGGAAGCTTACGGGGCGGCCTATGCCCTTCAGGAGATGTTGACGGTGAAGAGTGACGACATCATGGGCCGCACCAGAATCTATGAATCCATCGTCAAAGGGAGCAATAAATTGGAAGCCGGCACTCCCGAGTCGTTCAATGTTTTGATAAAAGAACTGAGGAGCCTGGCTCTGGACGTGAGGCCCGAGAAGGCGCCCCCGGAGGCTGAATAGGTCATATCATTATGAATACCAAGGCGGTACATTTATTCGGGATCGAGAGCGAGAATGTCTTCGATCAGGTAACAATTCGAATTGCTTCTCCGGAAGTAATCCGCTCCTGGTCCCATGGGGAAGTCAAGACACCGGAGACCATCAACTACCGGACCTTCAAACCTGAAAAGGACGGATTGTTCTGCGAGAAGATCTTTGGCCCCACCAAAGATTGGGAGTGTGCCTGCGGGAAGTATAAAAGGATAAAACATAAAGGCGTGATCTGCGACCGTTGCGGGGTGGAGGTCACCCTCTCCAGTGTCCGCCGGGAGCGGATGGGGGCGATCGAGCTGGCGGTACCGGTTTCACATATCTGGTTTTTAAAGAGCGCGCCGAGCCGGATCGGAAATGTTCTCGGTCTGTCAACCCGGCTCCTGGAGAGCGTGATCTACTATGAGAACTATATTGTGACCAACCCCGGGAAGATGAACATCCGAGATAAGTATGATTATATCAGGTCGGGGATTAAATGCAGCAGCTTAAACGGGGAGATCTGCGCCAAGAGACTATTGACTGAAGAGGAGCATCACGTTCAGACAGTCGAGTGCGATGATGAGTTTGAAGCTTTAATCGGGGCGGAGGCGGTGAAGAAAATGCTGAACCGCGACAAGGGGACGATCAAGGATATCCCGCCCGATGATGATGAGAAGGAGGTCCAGGCGGCACTGATTGGCCGTGACTATGGAAAACGCCTCAAGCTCTCCGGGGTTTTGAAGCCTGACGACCTGATGGCGCTTCTCACTGAGGCGACCAGAGACTACTTTGGCGAGATGTTCTGGGGAGCGGATAGGGAAGAGCTCGGCACGGATGAACTCTATCGGGCCGTGATCGAGGAGAAGGAGCTGAAAAGGGTGGAGGCGGAATACCGGACTTCCTATCAGAATTATGAAAAACTGCCCGCCAAGAAACTGGCGTCGGCGAAAAAAGAGCTGGAGACCCTGAAAGCGGAACTCCTTGATGTCTATAAATCTTTAGTCGCGAAACATCTGATAAAGGCGTTGGAGAAATTAAAAGTTCCGGTTGGGGAAGATCTGGAGCAGCTGATGGCTCTCCTCCAGCATCAGCTCGGGCTTACCAAGTCAAAGCAGATGAAGAAGAAGCTGGCCAAGCGTCTAAGAATCGCAAAAAACTTCTTCGAGTCAGAGATCCGGCCGGAATGGATGGTCCTGGATGTGATCCCGGTCATCCCGCCCGACCTCCGGCCACTGGTGCCCCTGGAAGGTGGGCGGTTTGCTACTTCCGATCTCAATGATCTCTACCGGCGGGTGATAAATCGGAATAACCGGTTGAAAAGCATCCTCCAGCTGAAGACCCCGGATGTCATTGTTCGGAACGAAAAACGGATGCTTCAGGAGGCGGTCGATGCCCTCTTCGATAACGGACGCCAAGGACGTGCGGTGCTGGGCGCGGCCAACCGGCCATTGAAGTCTCTCAGTGACAACCTGAAAGGAAAACAGGGCCGTTTTCGTCAAAACTTGCTCGGCAAACGAGTCGACTACTCGGGCCGTTCGGTCATCGTGATCGGGCCCGAGCTCAAGCTTAATCAGTGCGGGCTCCCCAAAGAGATGGCCCTGGAGCTCTTTGAGCCGTTTATCATCCACCGGCTGAAGGAACTCGGTTATGTTCATACGATCCGCTCCGCAAAGAAGATGATCGAACGGCAGGAGAAACAGGTCTGGGATGTTCTGGATGAAGTCATCCAGGACCACCCGGTTCTTCTCAACCGGGCCCCGACTCTTCACCGGCTGGGTATCCAGGCCTTTGATCCGGTTCTGGTTGAGGGAAAGGCCATCCGGATTCATCCCCTGGTCTGTACCGCCTTCAATGCCGATTTCGACGGCGATCAGATGGCGGTGCATGTCCCTCTTTCCAATGAAGCTCAGCTGGAAGCGAGGTTGTTGATGTACGCGCCCAATAATATATTCTCTCCCGCCAGTGGCGAGCCGATCGCGAATCCGACCCAGGATATCGCCCTCGGGTGCTATTATCTGACCAGGGTCGCGCCCGGAGACGACAGTACGCCCAAACCGTTCGCCGATCAGGATGAGGTTTTACTGGCGCTGGCGGAGAAAGTTATTACTCTCCATCAGCGGATTAAGATTCGAGGGATAACGACGCGCCTGACCGAGCATGATGGCAAGGGCAACTCGCTCCCATCATCTCAGTGGGAGGACTATACCACCCCCGGTCGAGTTATCTTCAATCAGATCTTCCCGAAGGAGATCGCCTATATTAATAAGCAGGTGGGGAAGAAAGATCTGAGCCGGATCATAGCCGAATGTTACGAGATCGTGGGGCATGAAGAGACCGTCCGTATCCTCGATCGCCTCAAGGACCTGGGCTTCGAGAGCGCTACCTGGTCCGGGCTCTCCCTGGGGATGCAGGATATGGTTAAGCCGAAGATGAAAGACGAAATTATACAGAAGGCGAGCAAAGAAGTCGCCTCCGCCAACCGGGCTTATGAAGCGGGTCGGCTCACCGCTCAGGAAAACTACAATAAAAAACTGGATATCTGGTCGCGGGCCTCCGGGGAACTCTCTGACCAGGTCTTCGAGGAACTTAAAATTGACGGGGAACCGGGTCTGAACCCTCTCTACATGATGATGGATTCCGGAGCCCGCGGCAGTATGGAACAGATTCAGCAGATTGCCGGGATGAGAGGTTTGATGGCCAAGCCCTCGGGAGACATCATTGAGTATCCGATCGTCGCAAATTTCCGGGAGGGCTTGAGTGTACTTGAATATTTCATCTCTACCCATGGCGCCCGCAAGGGGTTGGCCGATACCGCCCTCAAAACCGCGGACTCCGGTTACCTGACCCGGAGGCTGGTCGATGTGGCTCAGGATATCATCATCAGCCAACCGGACTGTGGAACCTTCAAAGGCCGCAGGGTTACAGCCCTGATAGAAGAGGGAGAGGTGATTATCCCCCTCCGGGAAAGGATCGCGGGAAGGTTCAGCCTGGAGACGATTAAAGACCGGGACGGCAAAGTAGTGGTAAAGCGGGGGGATGAGATAACCGCTGACAAGGCTCGACGGATCGAAGAGGCCGGCGTTGAGGCCGTCCGGATCCGTTCCGTCCTGACCTGTGAAACCCCGGAGGGAATCTGCTCTGTCTGCTACGGCCAAAACCTGGCCAATAAACGGTCAAGCTCGCTGGGCGACGCAGTGGGGATCATCGCAGCCCAGTCGATCGGAGAGCCGGGCACTCAGCTTACCATGCGGACCTTCCATATCGGGGGAACGGCCAGTATCTTTACCCGCCAGCCGGAATATCTAGCCGGGCGGTCGGGGGTGGTTAAATATGACCAGCACCTGGAGACGGCCAGAGGAGGTGAGAAGGGGCGTTCCCTGGTCCTGAAGTCGGGCGGGGCCATCGCTATCTTTGACTCAAAGGGGGAAGATGGGCGCGAACTGGTGCGTTATAAACTCGAGGTCGGTTCCGAGCTATTCGTGGCTGATGGAGAGAAAGTGGAGAAAGGTAAGCTGTTGGTCAGGTGGGATCCTCACAGCACCCCGATTCTGAGCGGCTCGGCCGGAAAGGTTCAGTATGTGGATATTATCGAAGGCGTGACCATGAAGGTCCAGCGGGCGAAGAATAGAATTGAACGAATCATCGAGCTGATGACCGGTCATGAGCTCCATCCCCAGATCAACATCGTGGACGTTAAAAATCCCGATAAAATTCTGGAGCCTCACCTCGTACCTTCCGGGGCGATCGTGGAAGTGAAAGATGGGGAGATCATCGAGATCGGTTGTCGGATCGCCCGTACCCCGCGGAAGCTTACCAAGACCGCGGACATTACCGGCGGCCTGCCTCGGGTGGCCGAATTATTTGAGGCCCGCCGTCCAAAGGACGCGGCGACTATCGCCCAGATCAGCGGGGAGGTGGAATTTGGGGTCCGCAAACGCGGCAAGCTCACTCTTCTGGTGCGGGATCCGCAGACGAAGCGGGTGGAAGAGCATCTTATCCCTCTGGGAACTCATATTATTGTTCATGACGGAGAGAAGGTGCAGAAAGGGCAGAAGCTGACCGATGGCCCGATCATCCTCCAGGAGATGCTCGATGTCAGCGGCATGGAGGGGCTCCAGGAGTACCTGATTAATGAGGTTCAGAAGGTCTACAGCCTCCAGGGGGTCAAGATCAACGATAAGCACATCGAGATGATCGTCCGCCAGATGGTGAGCAAGGTTCAGGTTACTGAACCCGGTGATACCGACTTCCTCTATGACGAGCAGATAGATCGGTTAAAATTTTTCCAGGAGAATGAAAGGATCAAGGCCCTGGGACTCACCAGGACGGCAAAATCGAAAAATCTCCTCCTGGGTATCACCAAAGCCTCACTGGCTACCGACAGTTTTATCTCGGCGGCTTCTTTTCAGGAGACCACCCGGATTCTGACCGATGCCGCCGCCCGCTCCAAGATCGACCCACTCAAGGGCTTCAAAGAGAACGTGATCATGGGTCATCTGATCCTGGGCGGAGATGGTCTACCCAAGTTGAAGAACCAAAAGCTGGTAATGGTGGGGGAAGGCGAGGAGATTAAAGAGCTGAAAACGAAAACTGAGTGAGGGATTACAGTTATGCCGACAGTAAATCAATTAGTGCGCCAGGGGAGAAAACGCCCGTTGAAGAAGAGAAAAGCGCGGGCCTTGGATAAATGCCCGCAACGGCGGGGAGTATGCCTGCAGGTCAAGACGGCCACCCCTAAGAAACCGAACTCGGCTCTCCGCAAGATCGCCCGGGTCCGGTTGACCAACAACATGGAGGTTACCGCCTATATCCCGGGCGTGGGGCATAATCTCCAGGAGCACTCTCTGGTCCTGGTGCGCGGTGGGAGGGTAAAAGACCTGCCGGGAGTACGTTATCACATCGTCCGCGGCGCCCTTGACTGCATGGGGGTAGAGGGCGATAAAGAAGGCCGCCCCCGGGCTCGGGGCCGTTCTCTCTATGGGGTGAAGAAGCCGAAGAAGAAGTAGATCTAAGTAAGATGGTGCATTAAGGAGGATATATAAATGGGACGCAAGAAAAAGTCCATTAAGCGTGCTCTGTTGCCCGATCCCCGCTATCACAGCGAGCTGGTTACGCGCTTTATCAATAATCTAATGTTGAAAGGGAAGAAGAGCCTGGCGGAGCGTCTTTTCTACCAGGCGATGGATATTATCAAGGAGCGCAGCGGTCAAGAACCGCTGGAGGTCTTCCAGAAGGCGCTGGAGAATGTGAAGCCGTTTCTGGAAGTCCGTTCCCGCCGGGTGGGGGGGGCCACCTATCAGGTGCCGGTCGAGGTATCGCAGAACCGCCGAACCGCTCTTGCGATCCGCTGGATTTTAGATTTCAGCCGCGCTCGGAAGGGGATGGCCTTCAGCCGGAAACTGGCGGCGGAGTTGATGGATGCCTATCAAAATCAGGGGTCGGCGATTAAGAAGAAACAGAACGTTCATAAGATGGCGGAAGCGAACAAAGCTTTTGCGCATTATAGGTGGTAACCCGATTTATTCCTGTCTGCCGACAGGCAGGCAAAAATCGGGTTACCAAATTCTTAAGACGATAAGTTGGCAACAGATGCAGAATATGCCGATTAACAAAGTTAGGAATATCGGGATCATGGCTCATATCGACGCCGGAAAGACGACCACCACCGAGCGGATTCTTTTCTATACCGGCCGGGTCTACCGGATCGGAGAAGTTGATGACGGCACTGCCAGCATGGATTGGATGGAGCAGGAGCAGGAGCGGGGGATAACGATCACTTTGGCGGCTACCTACTGTCACTGGAAGAATCACCGGATTACGATCATCGACACCCCCGGGCATGTCGATTTTACCGCTGAAGTAGAGCGTTGCCTTCGAGTACTCGACGGCGTGGTTGCCATCTTCTGTGCTGTTGGTGGTGTGGAACCCCAGTCGGAGACTGTCTGGCACCAGGCAGACCGTTATGATATCCCCCGGATTGCCTTCGTCAATAAGATGGACCGCACCGGCGCGGATTTTTTTGCTGTGGTAGAGGCAATGAAGACAAAACTGGGTGCGAGGGCCATTCCGATCCAGATCCCCTGGGGAATTGAGGACACCTTCCAAGGGGTTATCGATCTGATCCATAACCAGGCGATCCGCTTTTCACCGGATGATCAGGGAGCGCACCCCGAGAAGGGACCTATCCCTGACGAACTGGAGGAAGTCGCCGGCAGATACCGATCTCAACTCCTGGAAGCGCTGGCTGAACAGGATGATGATATTCTAACCGACTATCTGGAAGGCCGGGAGATCACGCTGGACCGCGTGAAGAAGATATTGCGGCAGAGTGTAATCACGGGGAAGATCATACCGGTTCTCTGCGGAGCATCGCTCCGCAATATCGGGACGCAGCCATTGCTGGACGCGATTGTTGATTACCTCCCCTCGCCTTTAGAGGTGCCGCCGGTCCGGGTCTTTGACCAGGAGGGAAATAAAGCGACGCGACCGCCGGATAAGAAGGGTCCTCTTACTGCCCTGGTCTTCAAGATTGTGAGCGATGATTACTGTGGCAAACTGGTATATATCCGGGTCTATTGCGGTACCCTGAAGAAGGGGCAGAAGATATTAAACTCATCGAGCCGGCGCAAGGAGCGGGTCAGCCGGTTGCTGGAGATGCACGCGAACCGGCGGGAAGAGCGCCAGGAAGTCATAGCGGGGGATATCGCCGCGGTTGTAGGCCTGGAATGTGTCAGCACCGGGGATACCATCTGTGATCCGGGACATCCGGTCTTCCTGGAAGGAATGCGGTTTGCCGAGCCGGTGATATCCATGGCGGTGGAGCCTCAGAGTCCGTCGGAATCTGAGAAGATGAAGGAGATACTGGACAAACTGGCCGGGGAGGATCCAACCTTTAAGCTGAACCTGAACGAAGAGACCGGCCAGACGATTATCTCCGGGATGGGTGAGCTCCATCTGCAGGTGATGGTGGGCAGAGCGTCCCGGGAGTTCTCAGTCCGGGTCAAGATGGGCAAACCCAGCGTAGCTTACCGGGAGACGATCGAAGAACGCAAGAGCGGCGAGGGCAAGTTCATCCGCCAGAGTGGTGGGAAAGGACAGTATGGGCACGTGATCTTGGATGTCCGGCCCGCGCCCCGTGGTTTCGGATTCGAGATCAGGGAGACGGTAAAAAGAGCGGAGATCCCGCTCGACTTACTGCCCGCGGTCAGAGAAGGGATTAAAGACGCGGCCCGCTCGGGTTACATAGCCGGGTATCCGATGACCGATATTATTGTTACTGTTACCGGCGGGAGTTTTCATGAAGTCGACTCGACGGAGATTGCTTTTAAAGCCGCCGCCTCGATCGCGTTCAAGGATGCGATCAAAAAAGCGGGCCCGATCCTGCTGGAACCGATCATGAGTCTCCAGGTAATCTCCCCCTCGGAATTTATCGGTGCTATTATTGCCGATACGGGATCCCGGCGAGGGAAGATCCGCGAAACCAAGAAGAACCCGAAACGGGTGATTATCCGGAGTCTGGTCCCTTTGGCCGAACTCTTCGGATACGCGACCGCGCTCAGATCGTTGACCCAGGGCCGAGCCAGCTATACCATGGAACCGGCCTACTTCGATATTAAAAGCGCGTGAGACTGATTAAATCAGCCGCACGCGGTTTTAATGGTTTTGAAAAACGGTAACAAACTAACCGGAGAGCATAGGTACACGGGAGGAAAATAAAATGGCGAAGGAAAAATTCGAACGCACCAAGCCGCACGTAAACGTCGGGACGATCGGGCACGTGGACCATGGCAAGACGATGCTGACCTCGGCGATCACCAAGCATCTCTCGAAGAAGAACTCATCGGTTGAGTTTCGATCGTTCGATTCGATCGACAACGCTCCGGAAGAGAAGGCGCGGGGGATCACGATCGCGGTGGCGCACGTGGAGTACGAGACGGATAATCGTCATTACGCGCACGTGGACTGTCCGGGTCACGCCGACTACATCAAGAACATGGTAACGGGAGCGGCCCAGATGGACGGGGCGATCCTGGTGGTGAGCGCGGCGGACGGACCGATGCCGCAGACCCGGGAGCACATCCTGCTGGCGCGGCAGGTGGGTGTACCGGCGATCGTGGTCTTTCTGAACAAGGTGGACCAGCTGGACGATCCGGAGCTGTTGGAGCTGGTGGAACTGGAGGTGCGGGAGCTGTTGAGTTCCTATGATTTTCCCGGAGACGATATACCGGTAATTACGGGATCGGCGCTGAAGGCGGGGGAGAGTGATGACCCGGACTCGGAGGAGGCGAAGTGTATCTTCGAGCTGATGGAAGCGGTGGACACCTACATTCCGACGCCGAAGCGTGACATCGACAAGCCCTTCCTGATGCCGGTGGAGGACGTCTTCAGCATCGAGGGACGCGGGACGGTGGGGACGGGCCGGATCGAGCGGGGAGTGATCAAGGTAGGGGAGCAGGTCGAGATCGTGGGGATCAAGGATACGCGGAAGACGACGGTGACGGGGGTGGAGATGTTCCGCAAGCTCCTGGATGAGGGTCGCGCGGGGGACAACGTCGGATGCCTGCTGCGGGGGATCAAGAAGGAAGAGGTGGAGCGGGGGATGGTGCTGGCGGCGCCGGGATCGATCACGCCGCACAAGAATTTCAAGGCGGAAGTATACGTACTGAGCAAGGAAGAAGGTGGGCGGCACACGCCGTTCTTTCCGGGCTACCGGCCGCAGTTTTACTTTCGGACCACGGACGTGACCGGTACGGTCACGCTGCCGGAGGGAGTGGAGATGGTGATGCCGGGCGACAACGTGCAGATGATAGTGGAGTTGATAACGCCGATCGCGATGGAGAAGGGTCTGCGGTTCGCTATCCGTGAAGGCGGCCACACCGTCGGCGCGGGAACCGTAACCGAGATCGTCGAGTAATTATTGTATATTTATTCATTGCCACGGAAGCGCTCTTTTGATACATTACCCGGCTTTGCGATAAGTGTAAGTCGGAGTGTCAAAACGAGCGCCCGGGGCGCTCATTTTTTTATAATCTAAAGAGGTTACTGTGCAAAGACAGCGGATCAGAATCAGGTTACGGGGGTATGATTGCCGGCTTCTCGACCGTTCTACCAATGATATCGTAGAGACGGCGCGTCGGACCGGAGCCAAGGTTGTGGGCCCGATCCCGTTGCCGACCCGGAAGGAGAGGTTCACTGTCTTAAGATCGCCTCACGTAAACAAGAAATCCCGGGAGCAGTTTGAGATCCGGACTCATAAGCGTCTTCTGGATATCATCGATCCTACTGCCAAAACGGTGGATGAGCTGAAGAAGCTTGAACTGCCGTCCGGGATAGAGATCAACCTGGAGATCTGAGGGCATTGGGAGATGGCTGGTTTATTGGGAAAAAAGATGGGGATGACTCAGGTCTTTACCTCGACCGGGAACGTGGTCCCGGTTACGGTGATCCAGGCCGGTCCCTGCACTGTTCTGGAAGTTTTGACCGAGAAAGGCGCCCTCAAGATCGGCTTCGGTGAGACCAGGGAAGAGCGGCTGAAGAAGCCGCAGCGGGAATACTTTAAAAAAATCGGAGCAGGGCCGCAACGCTATATCCGGGAGATAAAGTTTACCGATGTTTCAGCCTATCAAACCGGACAGGAGATAACAACGAAACTGTTTGAGGTGGGCGATTATGTGGATGTGACGGGAAGGTCAAAAGGGCGCGGGTTCTCCGGTGTGATTAAACGGTGGGGCCACTCCCGATTTCCGGCCAGTCACGGCCACCCCAGGCAGCGACTCCCCGGGTCCCAGGGCTGCTCCGCGACCCCGGCCCGGGTCTTTAAGGGTAGGAAACTGCCCGGCCGGTACGGCGGAGTGAAGAAGACTGTACAGAATCTGAAGGTTATTGAGGTACGTCCGGAAGAGAATCTGCTCCTGATTAAGGGAGCGGTACCGGGGGCCCGCTCGGGCCTCCTGCTGATCAGGAAAGCAATAAAGAAAGAGCGAAGATGACCACGATAGAAGTAGTTAATACTAAAGGGGAGCGCGTAGAGGAGATTGAGATCCCCGACACCCTCCTCGAGAGTGCCGGAAGCCCCGGGATGATCCATGATGTGATTCGGTTGCATCAGGCCCGGAACCGACGAGGAACCGCGTCGACTAAGAACCGTTCCCGGGTAGCCTCCTCGGGCCGGAAGCCCTGGCGCCAGAAAGGCACCGGTCGGGCTCGCGCCGGGGATCGGGCCAGTCCGATCTGGCGTGGCGGGGGAGTTATCTTCGGCCCGAGTCCTCGCTCTTTCGGGTTCTCGGTTCCAAAAAAGGTAAAGCGGAAGGCGTTAAAGTCCATTCTTTCCATCCGCTTCCAAAAAGGGCGCGTTCTGGTTATAGATGATTTGAGCCTGGAAGAGCCCCGAACCAGGGACCTCGCCGCCATCCTGATGACGGTGGGGGCTGGAGAAAGCGTCCTGATTATTACGGCGAGGAGGGATAAGAATATTGTCCTCTCCTGTCGGAATATTCCGAAGGTAACTACCGCGAGGATTGGGGATTTGAATACATTTCTTGTGATTAGTCATCAGAAGATTGTAATTACCCGTGAAGCGTTGGGCCACCTGCGAACCTGGATGGAGACGATAAAGTGAAAGAGATTGAGGCCCGGCAGTTGATTTTGAATCCGGTGATAACCGAGAAGGGAACGGGGTTACAGGAGAAGAACAACCAGTATCTCTTCCGGGTCGATCCGCGCGCCAACAAGATTCAGATCAAAGAAGCGATCCAAAAGGTCTTCAACGTGGATGTGACATCAGTACGGACGATAACGGTGCACGGTAAGTTGAGAATGGTCGGGAGAACTCAGGGCCGGAAGCCAAGCTGGAAGAAAGCCATTGTCACCTTGAAAGAGGGAGACACGATAGATTTGACATAAATTTGCGACCTCCGCATTTTGCGGGGTAGACTCCGGGAGCTAATTTAATCGCATAGGAAATTGTATTTTTTGACAGGATTTACAGGATAAAACATGATGAAATAAAAAAATCCTTGTTAATCCTGTCTGAAAAAGTCCCTCGCCAACGGCGGGGTTAAGTTCTTTTTATTATGCCAGTTAAACACTACAGACCGACCACGCCGAGCCGGCGGTTCATGACCGTCTCCGACTTTGCGGAGATTACAAAGAAGAAGCCGGAAAAGGCCCTGCTACGGCCGATCAAGAAGTCGGCCGGGAGAAACAGTCAGGGCCGGATCACCGCCCGTCGTCGGGGTGGAGGTCATAAACGCCGGTACCGGGTCATCGACTTCAAGCGGGATAAATGGGGGATTCCGGCCCGCGTGGCCGCAATCGAGTATGATCCAAACCGATCAGCCCGGATTGCGCTTCTCTTTTACACCGACGGTGAGAAAAGGTATATCATCGCTCCCGTCGGCGTTAAGTCGGGAGACTGGCTGATGGCGGGTCCGGAGGCCGAGATCAGAGTCGGTAATCGCCTCCCTCTGGATCGGATTCCGCTGGGGAGTCCGGTCTATAATATTGAGATGACTCCCGGCCGGGGTGGAGCCCTGGTAAGAAGCGCCGGGACAACGGCCAAGTTTATGTCTAAAGAGGGTAAATACGGGCATATCAGCCTCCCTTCCGGCGAAGTCAGACGTATCCTGCTCTCCTGCGCCGCATCGATCGGGCAGGTAGGGAATCCGGACCACAACTCCATCACCGATGGGAAGGCCGGCCGAAGCGCCTGGAGAGGGCGGCGCCCCAAGGTGAGAGGTGTGGCGATGAATCCGGTCGATCACCCGATGGGGGGTGGAGAAGGCAAGAGTTCCGGGGGACGTCATCCGGTCTCGCCCTGGGGTAAGCCGGCCAAGGGCGGTAACACCCGCAAGAAGAGCAAGTCCGCCAAGCATATCGTTAAATCGAGGAAAAAATAATCAAGGAAGAGAACAATGGCGAGATCGTTGAAGAAAGGACCGTATGTGGAACCGAGTCTGCTCCGCAAGATCAGCAAGAACAAAGCCGCCGGAGGCAAGGCGATTAAGACCTGGTCCCGCCGATCGGTTATTATGCCGGAGTTCGTGGGTCTTACTTTCGCCGTCCATAACGGCAAGCGGTTTCTTCCGGTCTATGTGACTGAAAACATGGTTGGCCATAGGCTGGGTGAGTTTGCCCCCACCCGGACCTTCCGGAAACATGCCGGAATCAAATCCCGGGTGACTCCTCAAAAGAAGTAAGGATGCAGCATGGAGGCAAGAGCAGTAGCAAAATATCTTAAGATTTCGCCCTACAAGGTTCGACCGGTCTTGAACCAGGTCAGAAATCAGCCGGTTGAAGAGGCTCTGGCCCGCCTGGCCGCGTCGCCTCGGAAGGCTGCCCGGCTCCTGGAGAAGGTCATCCAGTCCGCGGCGGCCAATCTCAAGGGAAAGGGCAAGATTAACGAGCGCTTGATTTATATCAAGAAGATCTTCGCCGACGAAGGGCCGTTGGTCCCTCCCTTCAAATATCGGCCCCGGGCCCGGGGGATGGCGAACCGGATCCGGAACCGGACCTGTCATATTACGGTGGTCGTTGAAGAAGCGGAAGCCCCGGCCCCGGAGACTACGAAGGCTTTACGAAGATCGCGCAGAAAAAAGAAACCATAGGAAAGGTTCATGGGACAGAAAGTCAATCCAATCTCGTTCAGAATAGGTTTTAACAAGAAGTGGAGTTCGCAATGGTACGCGAACAAGAAGGACTTCGGGGACTTCCTTCTGGAGGACGACAAGCTTCGGGGTTATATCAAGAAGAAATTTTACCATACCGGCATCTCCGAGATCCAAATCTTTCGTCGGACTCCGGAAAAGGTAAGGATTAAAATATTTACGGCGCGCCCGGGGCTGGTGGTGGGCCGCCGCGGCGCGGCGATCGATGTGCTGCGCGAGGAGCTGAGAGAGCTCGTCAACCGGGAAGTAATCATTGACATCAGCGATGTCAAGGTCCCGGAGTTGGAGGCGCAACTGGTATCGGAGAATGTGGCACAGCAACTGGAGCGTCGGATATCATTTCGACGCGCGGTAAAGCGGGCGATCGGGGATACAATGGTACGCGGTGCCGAGGGCATCAAGATCCAGGTTGCCGGCCGGTTGGGTGGGAGAGAGATGTGCCGGACGGAGAGCTATAAGAAAGGAAAGATCCCGCTGCAGACGCTGCGGGCGGATATCAGTTACGGCTTTGCCGAGGCCTTCACCAATTACGGGACAATCGGGGTCAAGACCTGGATTTACAGAGGTGAGAAGCTGTCGGCCGAGGAGGAGGATGTGAACCATGGCTCAGATGCCAAAAAGAGTTAAATACCGCAAGTCTCAGCGGGGCAAGATCTCCCGGTACGCCACCCGGGGAACCACGCTTGAGTTCGGGGAGTATGGACTCCAGACCCTTGCCGGGGGCTGGATGACCGCCAACCAGATCGAGGCGGTGCGGGTGGCTCTGACCAGGCATATCCGGCGGAAAGGGAAGATCTGGATCAGGATCTTTCCCCACAAACCGGTCTCCAAAAAACCCGCTGAGACCCGGATGGGAAAAGGCAAAGGTAACCCGGAGTTCTGGGTGGCCGTTGTCAAGCCCGGGCAGATATTATACGAGATGGAAGGAGTCTCCGAGACTCTGGCTCGGGAGGCGATGCGGTTGGGCGCTTTTAAGCTTCCGTTCCCCTGCCGGTTTGTGGCTCGGGAACGGCTAAAGTGAGGTTGAAATGAGAGCGAACCAGGTGAAGGAGATGACGCCGGAAGAGCTTGAGCAGAAGTACCGGCAGCTTCGGGAAGAGCATTTCAAGCTCCGTTTCCAGGCGGCCTCCGGCCAGATCGAGAAGCCTCACCTTATCAGGGAGGTGAAGCGAGATATCGCCCGCGTCCTGACGATCATGAGAGAACGGAAAGAAAGCAAGGATCATAGAGATGAAGAAAAGTAATAACGGGCGTGGTTGTCGGAAGATCCGGCGGGGAACAGTGGGCAGCGACCGGATGGATAAGACAATTGTAGTGGAAGTAATCCGAAAGTTTCGGCATCCGCTCTATAAAAAAGTGATAAAGAAGACCACCCGTTTCTATGTCCATGATGAGAAAAACCAGGCTCAGGCCGGGGATATCGTGGAGATCATGGAGACCCGTCCGACCAGCAAGACCAAGCGGTGGCGGCTGGTCGGCATCATTAAACAGGCTCAGCCGGAGTAGGGTGAATAGCCCGGAGAGCGGTGTATATTCGCATGATACAGATGCAGACAATGTTGAAAATAGCCGACAATACGGGGGCCCGCCGCGCCGCCTGTATCAAGGTAGTGGAGGCGAGCGGTAAGAGGTACGCGGAGATCGGCGATATCGTGGTGATAACGGTGAAAGAGGCAATCCCCTCGTCTTCCGTGAAGAAGGGAGAGGTAGTGAGAGCCGTGGTCGTGCGTACCAAGAACGACATTCGACGTTCGGATGGATCAGTTCTCCGGTTCAACGAGAACGCTGTCGTGATTATCGATAATCAGCGTAATCCTCAAGGAACCAGAATCTTTGGGCCGGTTGCCCGGGAAATACGGGAAAAGCAGTTTTTAAAGATTATATCTCTGGCTCCGGAGGTATTGTGAATGAGGGCTCGGATAAAAAAAGACGATATTGTTATCGCGGTTGCGGGCAAGGAACGATTCTCCCGGAAGACAGGTAAGGTCCTTCAGGTCAACAGAGATGCCGGAACCGTGGTTGTCCAGGGTTTTAATTTTGTCAAGAGACATACCAAGCCCTCCCAGAAGCATCAGAAAGGAGGGATTATCGAGAAGGAGGCGCCGATCGCGATCTCCAATGTCATGCCCTACTGCCCCTCCTCGAAACGGGGAACCCGGGTTGGAATTAAAGCCTTGAAGGATGGAACCAAGGTCCGGTATTCCAAGAAGTCCGGCGAGATATTGGATAAATAATCATGGAAGAAGCCCGTCTGTGGAAAAAATATAAAGAAGAGATTGTGCCGGAGATGATGCGGGAGTTCCATTTCTCCAATCCCCTCCGGGTGCCGCGGATTGAGAAGGTAGTCGTCAACATGGGAGTCGGAGAAGGGATCGCCGATAGCAAAGCCGTTCAGGCTGCGGCTGATGAGCTGGCACTTATAACCGGGCAGCGACCGGTCATTACCCGGGCCAGGAAGAGCGTGGCCGGTTTCAAGCTTCGTGAGGGGATGGAAGTCGGGTGTCGGGTAACTCTGAGGGGAAGGATGATGTATGAATTCATCGATCGGATGATCAACGTGGCGTTGCCCCGGATCAGGGACTTCCGGGGCCTCTCCCCCGATTCTTTCGACGAACACGGCAACTTCAGCTTTGGCCTGGTGGAACAGATCGTATTCCCGGAAGTGGATGTTGACAAATCCTACCGAACCCAGGGAATGGACATCACCATCGTTACCACAATCCGGGACGTTGGGGAGGCAAGAGAGCTTTTAAGATTATTTGGAATGCCGTTTAAACGCGGGGAGGGAGAGAGCTAAGCAATGGCGAAGAAAGCCTTAATTGAAAAAAGCCGGCGGACACCGAAATTCAAGGTGCGCCAATATTACCGCTGCCAGCGTTGTGGCCGGCCCCGGGGTTACTTCCGGAAGTTCAAGATCTGCCGGATCTGTTTCCGACAGCTTGCCAGTGAAGGCAAGATCCCCGGTGTGACCAAGGCCAGCTGGTAGAATTTAGATAAAGTAAGTAAGGAGACCTGTTGGTATGACGATGACTGATCCGATCGCGGATCTTTTGACCAGAATCCGCAATGCCAATATCCGGGGGCTCGGTACGGTAGATATCCCGGCCTCAGGCCTGAAGAAAGAGATAGTTCGGATTCTTGAGGAAGAAAAATTTATCAAGAACTCCAAGTTTATGGAGGATGGTCGGCAGGGAATGCTGCGGGTCTACCTCCGTTACGGCCCGGCCCGGGCCAGGGTGATCCGAAATTTACAGAGAATCAGCCGGCCCGGGCGGCGCATCTATGTGAGGAAGGATGAGATCCCTCATCCCAAGGGGGGGCTGGGAGTTGCTATTATCTCAACCTCGAAGGGAGTTTTTACCGATAAGCAGGCGAGCCGAGCCGGAATGGGAGGCGAGATCATCTGCTATGTCTGGTGAGATGCCATAGTTGTAACATTCAGTAAACTGATAACTAATTCATTGCTTCGGAATTTCAGTAATTCGGTCGACCTAAAGGTCGACGACTACGACATCTTCGTAGTCGCGGACCTTCAGGTCCGCTAAGTTAAGGAAGAAGTACCAATGTCGAGAATAGGCAATAAGCCCATCAGCATTCCCGAGGGTGTCCAGGTGAGGCTGGAGGGGAGAGAAGTCTCCGTCTCCGGACCCCGGGGGGAGCTTGGCCTCTCCCTCCCGCCGATCGTGAGTGTGGAGATGGAGGACAACCTGGTCCGGGTGAAACGCGGCGCGGAGACGAAGCGGGCAAAGTCCCTCCATGGGCTGCACGCCCGCTTGATCAATAATATGATGATCGGGGTCAGCCGAGGATTCGAAAAGAAGCTGGAAATCGTCGGGGTGGGCTACCGGGCCGAGATGGACAGATCCGACCTGGTACTCCAGCTCGGATTTTCTCACCCGATCCGGTATCGCCCGATGGAAGGTGTGACCATCTCCCTGGAGGGCCGATTGGGGATTACGGTAAGCGGGTGCGATCGCCAGAAAGTGGGTGAGACGGCTGCTCAGATCCGGCGTTTTCGTCCTCCTGAACCGTACAAAGGGAAAGGTATCAAATATCAGGGCGAGTACATTAAGCGGAAAGCCGGTAAGGCGATAGCATAATATGAGGCCAGGGACTAAGCAGAACGCAGCCCGGAGGAAGAGATCGATCCGGATCAGAAAAAAGGTTAGAGGGACGGCGGCCCGACCCCGGATGAGCGTCTATCGCAGTCTCCGGAATCTTTCCGTCCAGTTCATCGACGATGAAACCGGCCGGACCCTGGGCGCTCTTTCCACCCTCTCGCCGGTTTTCAAGAAGAAGTATCAGAAAGGAGGGGGTACGGTAGAGGCGGCCGCGGCCCTGGGTGAATTGGTGGGAGCGACGGCGGCCGAGCTTTTGATCGAAGAAGTAGTCTTTGACCGGGGATGTTATCACTATCATGGCCGGATCAGGGCCCTGGCGGAGGCGTCCCGGAAGAATGGGCTGATCTTCTAACTCTTATTTTTTCTGTGAAAAAATAAGATTGTGCAAACATTGGAACAACAACACAGACATATTTTTAAACCGAGGTTTTAGTTAACCAACAGACCCCCGACGCTGGTGTCGGGGGTCCAATATAAAGTAGCGCCGAAGGCGCTAATTTATAAGGTGGTAATAATGGCGGCTTATCAGAAAAAGGCTAAGAAGAGAGAGAATGAGAGTGGACTTGAAGACTTGGTGGTGGATATCCGCCGTTGCTCCAAAGTTGTAAAGGGGGGAAGGCGCTTCAGTTTCAGTGCCGTGGTCGTGGTGGGTGACCGGGCCGGCCAAGTCGGTCTCGGCTTGGGCAAGGCCAAGGAAGTGGCCGAAGCCATTGCCAAGGGGACCGAGATTGCCCGGAAGAACATCTTCTCGGTACCTCTGAAGGGGGCTACCATCTCCCATCGCGTGGTAGGCCGTTATGGTGGTGCCCGGGTGTTGTTAAAGCCCGCCTCTCCTGGAAAGGGGATCGTGGCCGGCGGCGGGGTGCGGGCCCTGCTGGAACTTTCCGGGATCAAGGACATCTACGCCAAGGCGTTGGGATCCCGTAACCCCTTCAATCTGATCAAGGCCGGGATCGAAGGGTTGAATCGAATCAAAGGAGAAGAAGCAGCTTATAGGCTGAGGAAGGGAGAATAAGTGGAACTTCATCAATTACATCTTGTTCCCGGATCACGCCGCCCCCGGAAGAGAAGGGGCCGAGGTCCCGGCTCGGGCCTGGGGAAGACATCGGGCCGCGGGCAGAAGGGCCAGAAATCACGTTCCGGTTACCGGTCTAAACCTGGTTTCGAGGGAGGGCAGATGCCCCTCAAGCGGCGGCAGCCCAAGACGGGATTTACCTCTCTCAACCCTAAGGTATATACCATCGTAAATCTGGAGGATCTGGCCGTCTTTCCGGAAGGATCGGAGGTAACCCCCGAGCTGCTCCGGGAGAGGCGTATAATCCGTACCCTGAAATACGGCGTCAAGATCCTGGGGAGGGGGACGATCGATAAGAAACTGACCGTTCAAGCTCATCGGTTCAGTCAATCCGCCCGCGCCGCGATCGAAACCGCCGGGGGAAGCTGCCGGGGAATAGGATAATAGGCTATGTTATCCGCGTTTACCAATATATTTAAAATCCCGGAACTTCGGAAACGGATCTTCTTCACACTCGGGTTGCTAATTGTTTACCGGATCGGCTGTTATATTCCCACTCCAGGGATCGACTCCGAGGCTCTCACTAAGATCTTTGCGAAACTGACCAGCGCCCGGGGTGGGACTATCTTCGGTCTGATGGATATCTTCTCCGGCGGGGCGATATCGAAGTGTACCATCTTCGCGCTCGGGATTATGCCTTACATCAGCGCCTCCATCATCATGCAGCTCCTGACCGCGGTTATTCCCTTCCTGGAGAAGCTGTCCAAGGAAGGAGAGGTAGGGCGGAAGAAGATCAACCAGTATACCCGATACGCGACGGTGGTTCTCTCACTTTTTCAGGGGTACATGATCAGCGTCGGCCTTCAGAATCCCCAGTCGATCTTCCCCGGTCTCGCCCAGGGGGTCCAGATTGCTCCCCCCGGTCTTGCTTTTCGGCTCCTGGCCATGCTGACGCTGACCTCAGGGACCATCTTCATCATGTGGCTCGGCGAACAAATCACCGATCGGGGGATCGGGAACGGGATATCCCTCATTATTACTACCAGCATTATCTCCCGGGCCCCCCGCGCCGCCATCGATGCCTGGGCCGTCTTCTCCCCTCTCGATCCGGGCAAGGCGACCCAGCCGCTGGGGTTGCTGATCGTGATGTTGATCCTCTTCATCGGGGTGGTGGCGGCCGTGATCATGGTTACGCAGGGCCAACGGCAGATCCCGGTGCAGTATGCCAAAAGGATCGTCGGCCGCAAGATTTATGGGGGGCAGCGAACTTATATCCCTCTCCGGGTCAACCAGGCCGGTGTCATCCCCATCATCTTCGCCTCTGCGCTCTTGATGTTTCCGGCGACATTGGCCGGATTTATACCTAAGCTTCGAGCTCTCAGCAGCTATCTCGCTCCCGGTGCTCCGCTCTATTCATTGCTCTATGTTCTGCTTATTATCTTCTTCTGTTATTTCTATACTGCTATCACATTCAACCCGGTTGATGTAGCCGACAATATGCGAAAATACGGCGGCTTCATCCCGGGGATCCGCCCCGGGAAGAACACGGCGGACTTCCTGGACCGGGTGATGACCCGGATTACGATCTCCGGGGCTATCTTCCTGGCGGCGATCGCGATCCTGCCGACCTTGATCAGCGGGCGCCTGCGTTTGAGCTTTACCATCACCCAGTTCTTCGGAGGCACCAGCCTCTTGATCATTGTGGGCGTCATGCTGGACACCATGCGTCAGGTTGAATCTCATCTTTTGATGCGTCATTATGACGGGTTTATGAAAAAGGGCAAACTTCGGGGGAGGTTTTAAAGTGAAAAATGTGGTGTTTTTAGGGCCTCCCGGAGCCGGTAAGGGCACTCAGGCGGTTGATCTGGCAAGAAAATACGGAATTCCCCATATTTCGACCGGCGACATACTCCGGGAAGAGATAAAAGCGGGAACAGAACTGGGCAAGCTCGCCCGGAACTATATCGATGACGGCAATCTGGTTCCGGACGAGTTAGCGGTTGACATTATCCGGAAACGTCTTCAAAAGGAAGATGCCGGGAATGGTTATATTCTGGACGGATTTCCCCGGACAATTCCCCAGGCGGAGATGCTCGAGCATCTCCTCTCTGAAATGGGAACCGAACTGAGCCGGGTGATCTACCTGGATGCGCCGGAAGATGTGATTATCAAACGTTTAAGCGGACGGAGAATTTGCCACCAATGCGGCAAGATATTCCATACTGTCAATATGCCTCCCCTCAAACCCGGCATCTGCGACGCCTGCGGGGGGGAGCTCTACCAGCGTCCCGATGATGAACCGGAGGCGATCCGCCAGCGGCTCCAGGTTTATCGTGATAAGACGGAGGATCTTATTCAATGGTATGCCGACAGAAGATTGCTGGAGCGGGTCGATGCCGGCATCGCGCGCGTCGAGACTTATAAGAAGTTAGAGGAGATTCTCAGCCGGTTACAATAACGACACCCGGGCAAGATATAAAAATTATGACTAAAGACGAAGCGATCAAACTTGAAGGCGAGGTCAAGGAACTCCTCCCCAATACCATGTTTCGGGTGGCAGTCGGTGAGGGGCATCTAGTCCTTGCCCACATCTCGGGTCGGATGCGTCTCCACTTTATCAAGCTGCTTCCGGGAGATAAAGTTTTGATGGAGATGTCACCTTATGATCTAACTAAAGGTCGGATCATCCGCCGCCTTTAGTAGAGTTCTGTCGTTAGGTTAAAGTTTTACAGTTATTTTTGCGGAGCAAAAAAAATACAATGAAAGTTAAAGCCTCGGTAAAAAGAATCTGCGAGCGATGCAAGATCATAAAACGGAAGGGTGTGGTGCGGGTGATCTGTGCCAACCCCCGGCACAAACAGAAGCAGGGATAAAGGAGAGCAACAATGCCCAGAATTGTCGGGGTTGATATCCCGAAACAGAAAACGGTTGAAATTGCTCTGACCTCGATCTATGGAATCGGGCGGAAACTCGCCGGTGATATAATAAAGAAGATTGGCATTAAGCCGGGTATGCGAGCCCGAGATCTGACCGAAGATGAGGTGGGAAAAATTGGCTCCATGATCCAGAAGGAGTATCAGGTGGAAGGGGATCTCCGGCGAGAACGCACCCAGAATATTAAGCGTCTGATGAATATTGGATGCTACCGGGGACTTCGTCATAGGCGGGGCCTCCCCGTGCGGGGTCAGAGAACTCACACCAATGCCCGGACCCGAAAAGGCCCGGGGCAGACGGTGGGGGCGAAGAGAAAGAAGAAAGGCCTGCGCTAACCCGATTTATTCCTGTCTGCCCTGCCTGCCGGCAGGCAGGCGACAGGCAGGCATAAATCGGGTTAGTTTTAAACAATGCCGGAATTAACCCGACTTGTCGCGAATCGCTAAAGTCGGGCTAATATCGATAGCAGTGCAATATGGAGGTACGAATGGCTAAAGGGAAGAGAAAGACGGCTAGGAAGAAGAAGCTCGACCGCTCGGTAGTTTCGGGGTTGGCTCACATCCAGGCCACCTTCAATAACACGATTGTCACCATCTCCGACTCCGACGGCGCGGTCATTTCCTGGGCCAGCGCCGGCCGGGTCGGTTTTAAAGGGTCGCGGAAGAGCACATCTTTTGCCGCCCAGATAGTAGCCCAGCGGGCTGGTAATGAAGCGAAGAATCTAGGATTGCAGCGAATTGAAGTCTGGGTAAAGGGCCCGGGAGCCGGCCGAGATTCGGCGGTCCGGGCGCTCCAAGGGATCGGCTTGAAGATTACCGCCATCCGGGACGTGACTCCGGTTCCCCACAACGGGTGCCGTCCACCGAAACGACGAAGAGTCTAAAAGATTCAGGAGTTATTATGGCAAGGTATATAGGTCCAGTTTGCAGATTGTGTCGGCGGGAAAAGATGAAACTTTTTCTCAAAGGCGCCAAGTGCCTGATGAGTAAATGTCCGGTAGAGAAAGGCCGGAAGCCGCCGGGTGAGCATGGATTGCGCCGACGGAAAGTATCCGAATACGGGGTTCAGCTGAGGGAGAAGCAGAAGCTGAGAAGAAGCTTCCTGATCGGAGAGCGGCAATTTAGAAATTATTATGAAAAAGCGGCTCTGAAGAAAGGTATGACGGGAGAGAATCTGCTTAAAATGCTGGAGACTCGTCTGGATAATGTAATATATCGCCTGGGTTTCACGCCGGCTATTCGCACCGCCCGTCAGTTTGTTCTCCATGGCCATATTCAGGTTAATGGACGAAGAGTCGATTTTCCGGGCTATGCCGTAAAGGTGGGTGATATAGTCGAAGTAAGGAAAGGGAGCACCAGCCGACAGCGGGCGGCGGAGGCGCTGGAAGCCTCTCACGCCCAGGAAGTTCCCGAGTGGCTTCACCTTGACAAGAATCAGTTCCGGGGTGAAGCGCTCCGTCTTCCCACGATCAATGAAGGAAGGGTTCCGGTGGATATATCCCTGGTAGTGGGACTTTACTCTAAATAAGACATGATTTACCCGGTTTGCGCCTTTTACAGATTTGAAATATTAGAGGAGGAATACTATGGCCATTGTGATGGGGAAGTTTGAGCTTCCCAAGGTATTGATAGAAGATGAGGAGACCGCTACCAGTACCTATACCAAGTTTACTGCTGAACCGTTCGAAAGAGGGTATGGATTTACCCTGGGCAACACCCTCCGCCGGGTTCTCCTTTCGTCTCTTGAAGGAGCGGCGATCACCGACGTTAAGATCGAAGGGGCGCTCCATGAATTTACGACCATAGATGGTGTCTATGAAGACGTGACCGAGATCATTCTAAATCTGAAACGGATTGTCCTGAAGATAGACGGCCGGGAGCCTCGTATGATTACACTATCGGCCCGGGGTGAAAAAGAGGTTAAGGCCGGCGATATAAATACCGGGGGGATGGTAGAGATCGTCAATCCGGAGCAGCCGATCGCCCGGCTCGGGAAAGGTGCGACGCTCAAGATGGAGATGGGTGTAAGGCTCGGACGGGGCTATCGCGTGGCGGAACTGAATAAAAGCCCGGATGCTCCAATCGGGGTTATCCCGATTGACTCCATCTTTAGCCCGGTTCGTAAGGTGAAATATTACGTTGAAGATACCCGGGTCGGCCAGCGGACGGACTATAACCGCCTGATTATTGAGATCTGGACCGACGGTCGTCTCACCCCCCGGGAAGCCTTGATTCAATCGTCGGCCATATTGAAGAAGCATCTTGATCTCTTTACCGATCAGGATCGCTATGCGATCGAGTTTGAAGAAGAGATCGAGGTGGAGGACAAGGAGGACAAAATCCAGAAACTGCTCAATATGTCGATCAATGAGATCGAGTTATCGGTCAGGTCTTCCAACTGCATAAAATCGGCCAACATCCAGACCATCGGCGACCTGGCTGGCCGATCAGAATCCGAGATGCTTAAGTACCGCAACTTCGGGAAGAAATCGCTGGAGGAGATTAAAAGCATCTTATCCGACCTGGGGCTCTCTCTGGGGATGGACATCCCTAAACCTGAGCAGTTAATCGAAGGAATCCTGGAAGATTAGGGGTAACGAATAGTGCGTCATAGAAAAAAAACGGTTAAACTGAATCGAACATCGGCTCACCGCAAGGCCCTGCTGGCCAACCTGGTGTCAAGCCTGATTCGGGAAGAAACGATCACCACCACCATTGCCAAGGCGCGGTCCGCCCGGCCCCTGGCTGAGAAGATGGTGACTCTGGCCAAACGCAATACTCTGGCTACCCGTCGTCGGGCTATTCAGGTGCTGCGGAACAGAGAAGCTGTAAAGAAGCTGTTTTCGGAGATCGGCCCCCGATTCACTGATCGCCCGGGCGGTTATACCCGGCTCTTGAAGATCGCCCGGGGCCGTCACGGTGATGGGGCACAGATGGCCCGGCTCTCCTTTCTGGAAGAGGAAGTGCCGTCATCTACTTCTCCGGCGCGGATGAAACCCAAGAAGGAGAGTCCCAATAAATGAGCCCACACACGGATAATACCAGCCGGGATGAGAGAATGATTCTGCTCGGGATGATACGCACACTCTTGAATGACCTGAAGACGATCCAGCAACTGGGCGCGGGTTATTACGATTCCGGATCGTTTATCAGCCGCTATAATAAACTTCTGGAGGTGGCTCGGGATCTCTTTCCCGGCTCCCGGATGATGGAGACATTCTCTCCCATCGAGTATGTCAAATCCGTCGATCCGGTAGACAAGATGAAGATGACTCAGAAGGTACTGATTGAAGGCGGCCAGTTAATCTCCCTGATCGAGTCCTCTCTTGATCGTGCTCCGGAGTCAACCACGGCCGGGGAATAGAATTTACTTCGCCAGTTTCAAGCGGAAGCTATAGTGGTTGCCGGCGTTATACTCGAACACTTTCTTATAGACCGGGACGGACTCACCCTCCCAGTAGGTGAGAAAGGCCATGCCGGACTCGGCCTTGATCGCGAACGTCACTTCCCCTTCCCGGTTGCTGATCTCTTTCCATTCCGTATTTGAACCGTCGACCAGGATCGCCGTTACCCCGGTCCGGGTCTTCCCTCCCGAGGTGAAAGTGATGGATATGTACGTATACGGCGGCCCCAGCAGGCGATCAGCCCCCCGACTGATGGGAGAGATGACAAGGATTATGATAAACAATAACACCCCTGAAAGAACTCTCTTCATTAGCTGTCTCCTTGCAATTACCCTGCCGGAAAGATTGCTATCTATTTTTTAATGCCCCTAATGTACAATTAGTTGCCGTATCTGTAAAGTTACGATTGTCGGAGAGAAAGAAATAGGCGGTGTAAACAGCCCATATTATACAAATATTACATGGTAATATTTGTATAATAAGAGATATTCACAAGTTGCTCCACAGATTGAGAATGAGTATAATAAAGACCTGGATAGTATCTTGCATCCGGCCGGCGAAGAAACTTCGCTGGTTGCCCCTGGTCTTGATTATTCTTGCCGGGGTAGCGGTCTATCTCAGTTCCCTCTCCGGTTCATTCATCTGGGACGATGTCCATTTTATCAAAAACAATGTTTATCTGAGAAGTCCGGTCTACCTTCCCCGGATTATGACCGAAGACGTGGCGGCCGGGTCCGGGGAGGACTATAACTATTATCGCCCTCTGACCACAGTTACCTATCTTATCGACTACTCTTTCTGGAGGCTGAACCCGGCCGGCTACCACATCTCCTCCATTCTCTCTCACATCCTGGTTGCCGGGGCGGTCTATCTTTTAATCGGGGTCCTCTTCAAAGAAAACCTTCTCGCCTTCTTGACCGCCCTGCTCTATGTTATTCATCCCATCCAGACCGAGACGGTGGCCTATATATCCGGGCGCCCGGATTCCCTGGCCGCCTTCTGTCTGCTGGTCTGTTTCATCAGCTATCTCAAGTGTCTTGACGGTGGCTCACTTCCGTTGACCGGTCTGGTCTTCTTCTCCTATCTGCTGGCGCTCCTCTCGCGTGAGAACAGCGTGGTCCTGCCCGGTCTTCTCCTCCTCTTTCACGTCACTTTCAAGAGGAGAGTAAAACTCTCATTATTCCTGATCCTAGCCGGGATGGCCGCCGGGTATGTTCTGCTTCGGAAGTTATTCCTTGGACCGGTCATAGTTCCCACCACGCTGGCAGAGAGAGTGCCCGGATTCTTCGCCGCCGTGACCTCCTATGTCAAGCTGATTCTCTTCCCCATCCATCTTCACCAGGAGTATGGGTTTGCGCTCTTCCGGTTTACTGATCTCGAGGTCCCGGCCGGCATTCTGATCGCAGTGTTGCTGTTATCCGTTGCTCTCCGGGCCGGATTAAAGAAAACGGCGCCGTTCAGGTCTCCCGGGGCCGGGGGGAGTTTGCCGCGGAGGCTGATCTTCTTCTCAGTCTTCTGGTTCTTCATTGCCATTATTCCCGTTTCCGGCATCTATCCTATCAAGGCTTATATCGCGGAACACTGGCTTTATCTCCCCTCAATCGGGGTCTTCACGCTTCTGGCCGCCGGCTACGTTTCTCTCCTCCGGTTAGAGAGATACCGGGGTTTAGTGATCGCCCTCGGGATCGTGGTCCTCTTCTGCTATGGTATCTTAACGATTAAACAGAACAACTATTTTTATGAGCCGTTGACCTTTTACGAACGGACGCTTCGTTACAACCCCGGCTCCGCCCGGATGCACAACAACCTCGGGAATAACTACTTCAACCGGGGAAGGAAGGAAGACGCGGTCAGATCCTATCGGAGGGCTATCTCGCTCGATCCCGGTTACCCCAATCCATATAACAATCTGGGGAATGTCTATTATCAGGCGGGAGATTTCGACCGGGCGGTTCCTCTCTTTCAAAGGGCAATCGAGCTGAATCCGGCTTACGCCGCCGCCTACAATAACCTGGGGATCATCTACTGCCGCCTGGATCGTCCGGTGAAAGGGATTCTGATGTTGAAGAGAGCGGCCGCGATCAATCCCCTTGACTCCGATACGCTCTACAACCTCGGCGTTGCCTATGATCTGGCCGGCCGGCCCCGAGAGGCGGTTGAAATGTACCGGAAATCCTTGCGGCTGATGCCGGACGTTGCCCGGGTCCACTCTCGTCTCGCGGAAGCATTGCGCCGGCTCGGCCAGACCGAGCAAGCCGATTATCATCTCTATCGGTCACAAGAACTCGGCTACTAATAAATACTAAAAGCCTTACCGGGTGTGCTGCCGGATGAAAGCGAGGTTATCGCCCAGCAGACGGATGGAATACTCTTCGTCCTCGGAACGGAAGTACTCCGGCATGATCTCCAGGCAGAACAGCCCATCGTATCCCGCGGCGGTGACGTGCCGCAGAAAAGCAGCTATATCGAGTATCCCCGTCCGCAGTTCCAGGTGTTCGCGTCCGTCGAAGTTGGAGAGGTGGATATGTTCTATCTTTTCTCTTAACCGGTCGAAAACCGCGATCGGATTAAATCCTCCAGTACCGAGGTGAGTGGTGTCGAGAATGATATGGGGGAAGCGCTCCAGCCTCGCCGGATCGCAGAGCGGGAAACAGAGGGGGTTGAGAAAGGAAGGTAACAGTTTCCAGATCTTCTTCCGGCCTTGCTCCAGGACGTCGGATACATTCAGCCACCGGCCGATCCGGCCGCCCGGTTTGCGATAGCACGGCATATTCTCCACCAGGATGATGACCGCTGTGGTCTCCTGGAACGCTTCCAGATCTTCTTCCAGCCACCGCAGATACAGTCGATCGGTGTAAAAGGGAGTATGCAGAACGACGCACCCGGCACCGATATCTTCGGCCAGCCTGACTGACCGTTTGACGCGCGAGACCTCGTCTCTCTCCCAGCCGGGGGGATCCAGGAAGTTGAAAGGGGCATGGATCACCGGAACCGGGAGTCCGTGCCGTTTGACGAGCCGCCGGATGTAGCCAGGATGGAAGGTATCGGTCCTTTCGTCCACGATCAGCTCCACTCCGTCAAAGCCGCACCGGACCGCGATCTCGAAGACCCGGTCCAACCCATAATTTCTCAGTGACCCGTTGGAGAGGATAATCTCGTTCTTCATCGATGTAATCTGCATATATTACGAACAATAATGTCAGATAATAACGATGAATAAGCAGATTGAAAGGAAAAAAATATTTACGAAGCCGGTGATTTCTGCTACTAATTACCTTTGCATGTTGTTTTTAAGGGGTTAGAACGTTGCGAGACTGGTATCTGATATCAATTATAGTGCTCATGGCCTGGATTTTCTATCCACTATCCATCACACTGGCCGATAACGGCAACTATCAGAATTTTCTGGTGGGAGACCGCGCCGCCGGGATGGGCGGAGCGGTGGTTGCTTCCACCCGCGACATGGATGCCTGTTATTATAACCCGTCCGGTCTGGCGCGCGTGACCGGCAGCCGGATCTCTCTCTCAGCCACTTTGTATGGAATATACAACATCTGGGCGAAAGAAGCCCTTGGGCCCGGTAAAAGTTATAAGGCGCGTGAGTTTGAGAGCATCCCTTCCGCTTTCGGATCCATTCTCAATGTCTCTGATCGATTTTCGCTGGCCTTTGCCGTTCTGACGCCCGATGAGATCGATTATAACGCGCAGAAATCTTTTGAACGGTATCCCTATCAGCCGGGAATTTTGCAATCTGATTATTATTCGGTTACCCTGGACGACACGATGATGTGGATTGGCCCCTCCCTGGGCTTTCGGGCCAGTGACCGCCTTTCCCTGGGCATGGCTGCCTATGTGGTCTATCGATCTTCGGTCAGAAAACAGGCCTGGACCTATCTCTACACGAAAGAAGGAAGTAAGGAGGTTGTTCAAGTTTTATCCCGACAATATTCAATTGATTATACCAATTACGGACTTCTGGGAATTCTCGGCGCGCAGTACATGCTGACCGATGATATATACCTTGGAGCCACGGTTCAAACTCCTTCCCTGAACCTGACCGGAAACGGAGATCTATTCTATGCCGCCGCTCTTGACAATCCGGAGCAGGATGAACTGGTCAATGCAAAAAATATGAAGAGCAAGAATAAACTCTCTACAAAGTTTTCGGCAGGGATTGGCTATCGCGTGCCGAGCCGGTACGGGTTTGAATTGGATATTACCCACTACTTCCCTACCAATTATACCGAACTAACCGGAGACGATACCTGGACAGGCGAGCAGGTCAGTCTGGGTGTCCGGAAGAAATCGGTGACTAACTTCAATATAGGAGGCGAATATTATATAAACGAATGTTATCCCCTCCGGCTGGGCTTTTTTACCAATCTCTCTGCCGCTCCCTACCCGGACCCGGAAGAGAATGTGATCAGCCGGCAGATCGATATGTATGGTGTCAGCGCCGGAATCGGAATGGAGACCGAACATACCACCATAAACCTGGGAATAAACTATGTCTGGGGTGATGGGAAAAGTCAGGGCTTGGATGAAGATTTTAACCCGACTGTAGTTGATGCGAGAGAGTCATACCTGTTCGTCTTCTTAGCCTCGGCTTATATCTTTTGATACGATTATTTCCTTTCAGTTTTTGCGGGCAATAACCGGTTTCATAATGTAATATAGTCGCGATAATCGGGTTAGTTCATTAATATATTTTAATCTTAATAAATCATCCAAAAAAAGGAGGTGAACCGTGAAGTATCGTTATGTTTTTCTCGTTTTTCTTTTTATTCTTTTAGTTCCGTGTTTTCTCAATGCCGGTGACGGCAACTACCAGAATTATATCATCGGGGAACGCGCTGCCGGGATGGGGGGGGCGGTGACCGCGCTCTGCCGGTCGGTTGACTCCTGCTTCTATAACCCGGCCGGGCTGGCCTTCGCTCCCGGCAGCACCATCTCACTCTCGGCCAGCCTGTATGGTTTCTACCATTTCGAATCTGAGGACGGGTGGTTCCCGGATGAGGACGTGGATATCGACTCGTTTATCACCATCCCTTCCACCGTCGGGTCGATCTGGAAACTGAGCGAGGATGCATCGATCGCCGTATCGGCCTTCATCCCCGACCGGTCCAGCAGCAATGATCTTGAGGCCTTCACCACCCCCGGACACTATTACAAGTACAACAAGGACGACCAGACACTCTGGCTCGGCCCCTCGATCGGCTACCTATTAATTCCCGATCTATCGGTCGGGGTCTCCGTCTTCGGTGTTTACCGTACCTTCAGCCAGTTCCGGGACTTTTTCTGGGGTAATTACGGGTATTCCCTCTCGGAGGACATCAAGTACAACGACCTAAGCCTGCTGATGGTCCTGGGGGCGAGGTACCAGCTCGGGGAGAGGTGGTCGCTGGGCCTGAGGGTCCAGAGCCCGACCGTCCATCTGACCGGGGACGGTAAGTACCTGCTCAAGGATGTAAGTTCCACCGTCACCCGTGCCAGTTACGTCGATAGTGGCGAGACCAGGAACAAGCTACCCACCAGCCTGACCGCTGGTATTGGCTACCAGGTTCCCCGCTGCTACGCCTTTGGCTTCGACATCTCCTATCATTTCCCTACCAGCTTCAACCGCTTCCAGGGAACCGACCAGTTCGGCACGACCTGGTACTATAGACTCCGCCGGGAGGGGACGGTCGACGTAAACCTGGGCGGCGAGTATTACTTCCTGGACCGTTATGCCTTACGGCTTGGCTTCTTCACCAGCCGGTCATCCGCCCCCGACGCCGACCCCACCACATCATGGTATCCCGCCCATATTAATAAGTACGGGATCACCGCCGGGATCGCTCGGGAGACGGAACACACCACCCTCGCTCTCGGCGTCAACTACGTCCGGGGAAGTGGGAAGGCGGTGGGATGGAAGAACACCCGAGAGATGGAGGTCGTGGATGCGAATGAGTCATATCTGTATGTCTTTCTCGCTTCCTCGTATCTCTTCTAACTTATAAAATAAATGGTTCTTTTCCGGAGCAAGATATTGCCGGAGCGTCATGGTTTCACTTGACGGCGGCGCTCATCTGATTTACATTTGTCTTCTTCTATCCGGCAGTGAAAGAGTCCGTCTTAGTAGCTTATATTTTAGCCGGCCAAGAATTATTTTGCGCTTCAGTCAATAAAATTAACTATTGCCGCAGGCGATAATAAAAATAGGAGGAAAACAATGGTAAAGAAAGTATGCTGGGCGATCGCACTCGTCCTTCTGTTGCTCCCGGCCGTGGTTGAAGCCCAGGTCTCACCTGATGCTCGCCTCCTCCAGAAGGCGGAGTGGGACGGGGCGGTGGTTACCGGCCCCTGGCTGCGGGGTCAGTTCCGCTACCAGAAGTTTGATAAAATAAAGGGCTGGGGGTTGGGCCCCACTTATGCCATGTGCATCCCCAACCTGGAGCGGTTGGAAGTCGGAGGCAGGTTCTGGTTCCTGAGCATGAAGCCGGATGGAGGAAGCAACGAGAGCGGTATGAGCGATATCGACCTCTGGGGGAAATACCAGTTCCTGGATGACCCGCTTCTCCTTTCCGGAGGTATCATGTTTACACTCCCGACCGGGTCCGAGAAGGTCATCCACCCCTGGGCCAGCGGCGAGCTCAATTTTGAGCTCTTCGGGGCCCTCCGTTATTATATCACCGATATCTTTGCCCTGATCGGTCACATGGGTCTTCGGATCAACGGAGATGCAGACAAAAAAGTCGGGGGTCAAAAAATAAAATATGAGGGCGAAACACAGTTTGAGCTGGGGGCGGGCATGATCTATCAGGTGGCGCCGGAGTTGAACCTGCTGACTGAGCTGAACTTAGCCACCGAGGCCTATAAAGACATGGATAATGATATCGAGTTAACCGGAGGCGCCGAGTACTTAATCAATGAGATGCTCAGTCTTGAAGGCGGTATCGGGGTGGGTCTTGATGATGGAGCTCCCGATTTCGAGGTCATCGTCCAGGCCAACGTATTGTTTTAATTAATTATTATAATTGACGAGTAAAACCTAAGCTGAGCGGTTGTCGGGGGTGAAATGCATCAGGATTATGATCTCCGGAAGAATACGCAAACCATAGGCATGTCTAAAACGACCTGTTGCGGTCTTCCCGGAGCTGACCGGGCCGATAAGGTCGGTGCGTTTAACTGTCGATACCCGCTCAACTTAGGTTTTAGCTTGTCTTTATGCGCCGTTCTATGGCTTGCCGGTTGCCAATCCACTCCCTCGCCGGCAATCTCTCCGGGCACACTGCGGCCCACAACGCTTCCCGTCCCTTCCGGGGTCACCACGGTGACTTTAACGCCGTCCCCCACGCCGGAGGGGGCCGGTGTTTCCTCCTTTAATCATCCCACGAGGTTTGATATAGCCCTGATTGCTTATTCGGACCGGGATGGTGACAACGAGATTTATCATCTTGATTGTTCGTCCGGGGAGATCAGACAACTGACCGATAACAAAGCCTCCGACAGTTATCCGAGCTGGTCTCCGGACCGGGAAAGGATCGTCTTTGTCTCCGACCGGGACGGAGACCCGGAGATATACCTGATGGAAGCGGATGGGAGCAATCCCGAGCAGCTGACCGATAACCTGGAGCCGGACACCTTCCCCTCCTGGTCCCCCGATAGCGAGAATATAGCTTTCTTCTCCCGGCAGGAGGGGGTCGACAACCTCTGGATAATGAATATCTTCGACCGGAGCCTCCGTCCGTTGACTGATTTTGAAGATGGGAAGGGCGGAGCGATCGCTTTCTCTCCCCGGGGGGAGAAAATCTTTTTCGGTTATGAGAGAATGCAGAAGTATAAGATATATATGGCAGATCTCCCGGAGGGGACTCCCCGGGAGATAATCGCTCACGCCAGCCCGGAGAGCCGTCTCACCTGTATCTCCGATCCTGATGGGTTAGCCCTACTCTATGTCTCCGGAACCGGGACGCAGGAAGATATTTGGCTAAGTTATATTGAAGATGGACGGTTCAGGCACATCACTAAAAATACCGCCCCCGACCACTCTCCAACCCTGACTCCGGATGGCGAGAATGTTGTCTTCTCGTCGCAGAGAGATGGTGATAACTGGCAGCTCTATGCCGTCAGTCGAGAGGGAAAGGCCGCCCAGAAAACCGTCCGCCGCCTCACCAATGATACCTTTAACTACCACTACCCGGACGTGAAGTAATACTCTTTTGCTTCGGCAGAATAGTATGAGGTGAAGTTCTGATCATTACCCCCCGTTCTTTCAGGTAGGCTTTGGCCTCCCCTATCGAGTAAGTCCGAAAATGAAAGATGGATGCGGCGAGTACCGCCTGGGCTTCTCCCTGGACGATTCCCTGGTAAAGGTGCTCCAGGGTGCCGGCCCCGCCGGACGCGATTACCGGGATATTGACCGCCCGGCTGATCGTCCGGGTGAGATCCAGGTCATAACCGGAGAGAGTGCCGTCCCTGTCCATGCTGGTCAGAAGAATCTCTCCGGCTCCGCGTTCCTCGGCTTCCCGGGCCCATCCCACCGCGTCTCTCCCGGTTGGTATCCTGCCTCCGTGCGTAAAGACCTCCCATCCCCCCTTCCGTCTCTTCGCGTCGATGGCGACCACGATGCATTGATTGCCGAAGCGGGCGGCCGAGCGGCTGATGAGCTCCGGATCACGGACTGCGGAGGTGTTGATGGAGATCTTGTCCGCGCCGGCCTTCAAGATGGCCCGGATGTCATCGATGCCCCTGATCCCGCCACCGATGGTGAAGGGCATGAAGACCTGGTCGGCCGTACGGCGGGCCAGCTCCACGATCGTCTTTCGCTCTTCAGTCGAGGCGGTTATATCCAGGAAGACGAGTTCATCGGCTCCTTCAGTCTCATAAAATTTAGCCTGTTCGACCGGGTCACCCGCGTCCCGGAGGTCGATGAAGTTGACCCCCTTGACCACTCGTCCGTCCTTGACATCGAGACAGGGGATTATCCGTTTCGCCAACATTTTAATTATTCCTGACTATTCGCGCGTGAATATCCGGGATAGAAATATTGATAAAATTGCGGAGAATATTTAACCCGGCTGTCTGGCTCTTCTCCGGGTGGAACTGGAGACCATAAATATTCCGGTCGGCCACTACCGAGGCGAAGTCAATCCCGTAATCGGTCGTCGCGGCGATGATAGCGGGGTCAGCCGGGACCGCGTAATATGAATGAACAAAATAGACGAATTCGCCTTCATCTATCCCGGAGAGAAGGGGAGTGTCGGAGACGATTTTAAGCTGGTTCCATCCCATGTGGGGGATGATCCCCACTGAAGGCGGAAACCTGACGACATCTCCCTTGAGCAAGTCCAGGCCGGTCACCCCGGCCCCTTCCTCGCTCCGGCTGAATAGGAGCTGAAGGCCCAGACAGATTCCGAGAAGTGGGATGCCGGCCTCGACTTTCTCCCGGATCCACTCGACCCAGCCTCCCCGGTGGAGGTTCCGCATGGCATCGCTGAAGGCTCCCACACCGGGAAGCACGATGCCGGCAAGATAAGCACTATCCGGCGGTTCAGTGAAAATCGAGCAGTCCGCTTCCAGGGTTTGAAGCGCCTTCTCCACGCTCCTAAGATTACCCATCCCATAATCGATGATCGCCATCAATTGGTATATCTTCTCTCCATTGATATCCTTCGATCCTCAAAAACTATTAAAAGAAGTTATATTATAGCAATCTAACATAACGACCAAAAGAAAAATGGAAGCGAACCGAATTCATTAATCAGAGGATGGAAGATAGTTGCTGATTATTAATTGCTATATCAAAAGAAAAGAGGCATAATCTGAATCTGAGGGTTATTATCTTGAACCGATAAAAGGCGGTTGAATAATGACAGAGCCATTATTTGAAGCAGAAGATCGTCTCAAGGAACGAATAAAAGAGCTTAATTGTCTCTATAATATTTCCCGGCTCATTGAGGAACCCGATATTTCATTGGAAGGGATACTTCAGAGAGTGGTAGGCATGCTTCCCCCTGCATGGCGATATCCCGATATTACCTGCGCCAGGATATCCTTGGATAACAAAGAATTTAAAACAGATAACTTCAGAACGACCGCGTGGAAACAATCGGCTGATATCGTGGTGAAAGGAGATAAGGCCGGGACAGTGGAGGTTTATTATCGGGAAGAAAAACCCGGAAGCTACGAAGGGCCATTTTCTCAAGAGGAAAGAAATTTAATAGACGCAGTAACTGAGCGATTAGGAAGAATTATTGAGCGCAAGCGGGCCGAGGATGCCCTGCGGGAGAGCGAAAAGCAGAATTATTTTAAGGCGGAGCTTCTCCACAACGCTCCCATGATCGCGGCATTTCACGACAAGGACCTTAACATCGTTTGGGCAAATTAAGCATACGGAGAAGCGACCGGATTAAAGATAAATGAGATGGTGGGGCGGAAATGTTATGATGTTTGGAAGCTCTCCAAGAAATGCCGCGGCTGCCCGGTCATTACCGCGATTGAGACCGGAAAGTCTGCCGAAGCAGAACTGACCCCCGAGAACCAGGACCATTGGCCGCTGACCCAGGGTTCATGGCTGTCGAAGGCCGCCCCGGTCCGTGATGCGCAGGGCAATATTATAGGCGCCATCGAAATCGCTATCAATATCACCGAGCGCAAGAAGCTGGAAGAGCAGCTTCTCCAGGTGCAGAAGATGGAGGCGATCGGGAAACTCGCCGGCGGGATCGCGCATGATTTCAACAATATTCTGGCCGGGATCATGGGGTACGCTTCTCTGCTGAAAAATCGTCTCGACCAGAGTAGTCCGTTAATTGCAGCCGTGGAGAAGATCACCAAATCATCACAGAGAGCAGCCGAACTGACCACAGCGCTCCTGGCTTTCACGCGCGGGGGCATATATCAGCCCAAACCGCTGAACGTCAATCTGGTTATCGACCACTTACTCAGAGTTATTAAAGAAACTGTGGGAAGAAAGTGCGATATAAGAGAAAACCTGTCGCCGGATATCTCCAGCGTCTTCACGGACGAGAGCCAGATCTACCAGCTTATCATGAACTTATGCATTAACGCCTGCGAGGCGATGACCGCCGGCGGCACGCTGACCGTTAAATCAATAGACGCGGAACCGGACGATGGGTTTTTCAATGACCACCCCGGCCTAAAAAAAGGGCCCTACGTCCGCGTCAGCGTCTCCGATACCGGCGCCGGTATTGACTCCGAGACGCGCTCACGCATGTTTGACCCCCTTTTTACTACCAAGGTCGGGAGACCGGGGGCAGGGCTTGGGCTGGCTATGGTGTTAGGAATCATCGAACGGCACGGCGGCGGCATCGAGGTTGAGAGCGAACCGGGCCGAGGGAGCACCTTTATCGTGTATCTGCCGTTCACCTGGGAGGAAGACCGTGCCGCCCCGCCAACCCCGGTGGAGACCTTGAAGGGAGACGAGATAATCCTGCTGGTGGATGATGAGGAAGACTTCAGGGTCAGTATCGGGATCCGGCTTAAATGGTTTGGCTACACGGTAATCGAGGCGGCCAGCGGGGAGGATGCCCTGAAGGTGTTGGAGGAGAGGAAAAAGGGGGTTGACCTTGTTCTGCTCGATATGATAATGCCGGGGATGGATGGGGCCGAGGCCTTCGAAAAAATGAGGAAGCTGATTCCGGGGCTGTCGGTCATTATCTGCACGGGCTATGCTCTTGATGAGACCACCCAGGAGATGCTTCAGAAAGGAGCCGCCGCTTTTCTTCAGAAGCCTTTTAAACCTGACGAACTCACAGTGAAAATCCGTCAGGTTCTCGATAACCGTTAAATGTTGGTCTACTAAAACTCCCCATGAGACCGGATAGTTTCAGAGAATTTGATGCGGTAACTCTCTTCTGCCCCCGTTGCCGGGAACCGGTTCAGGTCAGAAAGAAGCTCCTCCTGGTCTTGCCGGGAGGCGACAAATACGAGTACACCTGCCCGGTCTGCGGAGAGACTCTGGGCTCGAAGCTGGACCGGAATCAGGGATACCCGGGGATTTGAATAAATCTTTTGACAGGATGAACAGGATTTACAAGTTAAATATTCGGCACTCTGTTTCTTATCTTTAGGGGAAAATAATATCCTGTATATCCTGTTAATTCCGTCTAAATCCCATTGCTACTGTCTGGATAGCAGGCCTTGACGCAGACCCCGCAGATGTGGTGGCCGAGATTCAGTTTCTTTTTGAAGAAACTGAGCTGCTCAAAGCATTTTCGGTGGTTGAACTTTCCCGGCTCTTCAGATATGGCCTGGGCCGGGCAGACCGGGAGACACTTCCGGCAGTCTCCACAATCCCGGGCCAGGGGGGAGCCGGGAGGGAGCGAGAGGTCGGTCAGAATCGTCACCAGCCGGACCCGGGCGCCCCACTTGGGGGTGACCAGGAGGTTATTTCTCCCGATCCAGCCCAGGCCCGCGCGCCTGGCGACCTCTATATGCGAAAGATGTCCTCTCTGGTTCACCCAGTCGATGGTCTGGGAAGCGGCGATCGCCAGCGCCCGTCCTCCCATCTCTTCGATCCGCCGGGCCAGTTCAAAGGCATTCCGATCCAGGAAGTAGTTGGCCTGGCGGTAGTGGTGGAGGTAGAGCCGGGTGGGGTGGTCCGTGATATCTTCCAGCACCGCGTTGGAGAGGCGAACGGCCAGCGCTATCCCGGTTGTCAGGTTCCGGACGGTGCCGGGAGATAGATCGAAGGCCAGTTCTTCCAAATCCGGAAGCTCGGCTACGCCGAAGAGGGAGAAACCCAGTTCGAACGCGTGACCTTTGAGCTCCTGGTAGTGTGATTCTCCGAGTGTCATCTCAGGGAGATGATACCACCTCAGCGGTGTTTTTTAAGGTAAATCATCAGTATTGATATTGCCGCCGGCGTGATCCCCGGTATCCGGGAAGCCTGTCCCAGATTGAATGGTTGGAAGCGGGCTAATTTCTCCCGGACCTCAGTTTTAAGCCCGGACACCAGAGAATAATCAAACCTGGAAGGGATTGCCGCCTCCTCCAGGTGCTTCAGCCGGGCGATATCCGTTTCCTGCCGTGATAGGAAACCCTCGTACTTGACTATGATCTCCACCTGTTTTTTTACTTCCGGATTAAACTCTCTTAAGACCGGTTCGAAGATGATCAGGTCCCGGAAACTGATCTCAGGCCGCCGCAGAATCTCCTTCAGGGTGATTGTCTTGCGAATCGGGCTGCCGGCAACACCGGCCAGTTTCCGGTTTACCGACGCGGTTGGTTTCAGCTTTACCGTGGACAAGATCTTCAGCGCTTTCTCTATCGAGCGCTCTTTTCTCCGGGTCTCTTCCCATTCCGATTTCTTTACCAGGCCGAGGCGGTATCCCCTCTCCCGGAGGCGGAGATCGGCGTTATCCTCCCGAAGCCTGAGCCGGAACTCCGCCCGGGAGGTGAAGATTCGGTAAGGTTCATCGGTCCCTTTGGTTACCAGGTCGTCGATGAGGACCCCGATATATGCCTCGCCGCGGGAGAGGAGGAAGGGTTCCTCCCCCCGAATGGACCGGGCGGCGTTGATCCCCGCGATCAGTCCCTGGACGGCGGCCTCCTCGTAACCGGTCGTTCCGTTTATCTGTCCGGCCAGGTAGAGCCCCCCGACCAGCTTACTTTCCAGGGTCGGCTTCAGCTGGGTGGGATGGACATAGTCGTGCTCGATCCCATAGCCGGGACGGACCATCTCGGCTCTCGAAAGCCCTTCGATGCTATGGATCATCTCAATCTGGATATCGATCGGGAGACTGGTGGAGATTCCATTGGGATAGTACTCGTTGGTATCCCTTCCTTCCGGTTCCAGGAAGATGTGGTGGTGATCCTTACCTGCGAACTTGACGACTTTATCCTCGATGCTCGGGCAATAACGGACCCCGTGCCCTTTTATGATTCCGGAGAAGAGGGGGGAACGGGAAAGCCCGCTCCGGATAATCTCATGAGTCTTCCGGTTGGTTCGGGTAATGTAACAGGGGATCTGTTTTATGGTGATGGGTGGAGAAGAGAACGAAAATGGGGTCGGCTCGACGTCACCTTCCTGGATTTCCAGGCGGCTGAGATCAATGGTCCGGCCGTCCAGGCGGGGGCAGGTCCCGGTCTTGAACCGCCCTAGGGTGAAGCCGAGCTTTCTCAGAGAAGCGGGGAGGCCGGAGGCTTCGGGATCGCCCATCCGGCCCCCGGGGAAATGCCGGAGTCCCACGTGGATCAGACCGTTCAGAAATGTCCCGGGAGCGAGAATGACACGGTCCGCGCGGAAGAACTCGCCCAGAGCGGTCTCTACACCTAGAACCCGCCCATCCCGGAGAATAATCTCTTCTACCCGGCCCTGACGGAGGTGGAGACCGGGGGTGGCTTCCACTCGCCGCTTCATTGAGAGCCCGTACCGGTGACGATCGACCTGGACCCGGGTGGCCTGAACCGCGGGTCCTTTGCGAGTATTCAGCCGCCGGTATTGAAGGGCGCATTCATCGGCGGCGCGGGCCATCTCTCCCCCCAGGGCGTCGAGTTCCTTGACCAGTTGCCCTTTCCCGAGCCCCCCGATCGCCGGGTTGCAGGAGAGCTTCCCGATCCGGTCCAGATTGATGGTGATGAGGAGAGTGGAACAGTTCAGGCGGGCGGCGGCCAGGGCAGCTTCAATCCCGGCGTGACCTCCGCCGACAAGAACAACGTCGTATTTTAAAGGGTGGTTCTCTGTCATTTTATTTGCTATATTATCTCACAATAAAAGAAATTCAACAGGAAGGTTATACTATGTGCGGCATCGTCTGTTATATCGGGAAACAGGAAGCGACCCCGATCCTCCTGGAAGGATTGAAGCGATTGGAATACCGCGGCTATGATTCGGCCGGTCTCGCCGTTACCGACGGCAGCGAGACCTGCCTGATCAAAGAAGTGGGGAAGGTCAGTTGCCTGGAAGAAAAAATCCGGGAGCTTCATCCCCGGGGAAAGCTGGGGATCGCCCATACCCGCTGGGCCACCCACGGGCGCCCCACTGTGGCTAACGCGCATCCCCACACCGATGAGAACGATAAGATCTTCCTGGTCCATAACGGTATTATCGAGAACTATCTCTCCCTGAAGGAAGAACTGGAAGAGAAGGGACATACCTTCACCTCCCAGACCGATACCGAGGTCCTGGTCCACCTGATCGAAGAGTACTACGACGGCGATTTGGAGGGGGCGGTCAAGAAGGCACTGAGCCGCGTCCAGGGCACATTCGGCATCGCCCTCTTTCATCGGGATTCACCGGGTAAGATAGTTTTGGCCCGGCGGGGTTCCCCGCTCATCCTGGGGATCGGCCGGAATGAATACCTGGCCGCTTCCGATATCAACGCGCTGATCCGCTACACTAACAAGGTGATCCACCTCAAGGACAACGAGCTGGCCGTTCTGAACAGCGCCGAATACTCGATCAGCGATTTCCAGGACCGGGAGGTGGTCCGGGAGACGGAGACGATAGAGTGGGACCAGGGCGCGGCCGACAAGAAGGGTTTTGAGCATTTCATGCTCAAGGAGATATTCGAGCAGCCCGAAACGGTAAAGAACGCCCTTCGGGGAAGGATCCTGGAGGGAGAAGGAGTTTCGCGGCTGGGCGGCCTGGAAGGGGTGCTGGACCTACTGAAGTCAATGGAAAAAATTCACTTCATCTCCTGCGGGACCTCCTATTACGCCGGACTCCTGGCCCGGTACATATTCGAGAAACTGACCGATCTCAGCGTCGAGGTCGAGTACGCCTCCGAGTTCCGTTATCGGTTCCCTGCGGCTCAATGAGAAGATGGCCGTTCTCGCCATCTCTCAGTCCGGGGAGACCGCCGACACCGTTGCCGCCGTCCGGGAGGCGCGCCGGAAGGGGGCCCTCTGCCTGGGGCTGGTCAACGTGGTCGGCTCGACGATTGCCCAGGAGACCGACGCCGGCGTCTATAATCACGCCGGTCCGGAGATCGGCGTGGCCTCGACCAAGGTCTTCATCTCCCAGTGCGTGATATTAACCCTGATGGCGCTGTTGATCGGGCGTTACCAGCGGCTCTCTCTTACCGAAGGTCTCTTCATTACCCGGGCCCTTAAAGAACTCCCCGGTCAGATTCGGAAGATACTGAAGAAGGCCGATCGGATCGAGGAGATCGCCCGGAAGTATGCCCGGTACAATAATTTCCTCTTTATTGGGCGGCTCTTCAATTTTCCCATCGCCATGGAAGGGGCCCTCAAGCTGAAAGAGATCTCCTACCTTCACGCGGAGGGCTACGCGGCTGGAGAGATGAAGCACGGCCCGATCTCCCTGATCGATCCCGAGTTCCCGACCGTCGCGATTCTTCCCCGGGACTCCACCTATGACAAGATGGTCAACAACATTCAGGAGATCAAGGCCCGCGATGGGAAGGTTCTGGCGATCGCCGTGGAAGGCGACGATCATATCGACTCCCACGTCGATCATGCCATCCATGTCCCCCATTCGATCGATATTATCCAGCCGATCCTCAATACTGTCCCCCTCCAGCTCTTCGCTTATTATATCGCCCGGGAGCGGAACTGCGACATCGACAAGCCGAGGAACCTGGCTAAATCCGTGACGGTAGAATAAGCGATCAGACTCCTAGATTATCCACCCGTTATCCACCAGCTGCGAAACCCACTTTCTACAAGGGGAAAATCCCCCCTTGATTGTGGATAAGTTGTGGAAAAACTGTGGAAAGCTGTGGAAAACCTGTTGACAACTCATTGCCATTCGTTACAATATCCCCCTTTTCTTTCTTAATATCATTAATCATCATGAGTAAGATACCGTCCTGCCTCAATCTTCAACCAGGGGAAGAGATGCGCCTCTGGAAAGATATCTCAGAAGATCCTGACCGGATCTCCCGGTATCGAAAGCTGGCGCGTCTCCTCGATAAGCGGCATCGTTATAGTGAAGTTATTGCGGTTCTCAGGATGGCTTTGAAGAGAATACCCCCCGAGCAATTTCAAGAAGCAAAAGAGATTAAAAAACAGATCGCCCGGCTCCATGAGAATGCGGGTGACACCCAACGGGCGATCCGGGAGTACCACAAGCTGATCCGGGAATACCCGGAAACACCCGTCCTCTACGAACGCCTGGAACGTATCTATCGCAGACTGGGCCGGAAGAAAGAGATGATCAAAGTTTTGAGAGGGGTGGAGAAAGGGAACCCCCAGCGGGAGCGGGCTTTAAAGCGCCTGGTCCGGCTGGAGAGCGACCTCGGCAATTTCAAAGCGGCTCGTCACTATCTGAGACTGCTGATCGAAAAGTTCGGCTCCGATTATTCGCGATTCAAGGATTTGGGACGACTCTATGAGAAATCCGGCAATCTCAAGCAAGCCATTGTTAATTATAAGAAGGCGCTGAAATTTAAGCCCCAGAATCCCGATCTTGCCCTGCTGATCGGAGTATCCAAGCGGAAGGCCGGCTTGCGGAAGAAGGCTCGCCGTCGCTTCGATGATATTTTGAGTTACCGGCCCGGGTGGTATGGTTCGCACATCAACCTGGCTGAGATGGATATCGAAGACGGGCGTTTCTCGGAAGCCGAAAAGCATTTAAAGAAGATTGACGCCCGCTTTCCCGGAAACTCCCGGGTCAAAATCAACCGGGCTCGGATCCTGCTCCTGGAGGGACACCCCGAAGAAGCTCTCTCCCTGTGCCGTGAAGGCGCATCCTCCACACCGTTTTACTATACTGACGAACTGAGCCTCGGTCATCTGGTCTTGGCCGGTGCTTGTTCGGCTATCGGAAATCCCCGGGAAGCTGGTTATCATAATCTAATGGCCGAGAGGATTAAAGGCGGCGGTGATTTCTTCAAGATTACGATCGAGGTGGTCGATGAGATGATTGAATCCGGTGATCTGGAGATGGCGGGAAAAGTTGCGGATGGCCTGCTGGCTCGCTTCCCGATGAACTCGCTGGCCTATGTTAAGAAAGCGGAGATCGCTCGGATCCGGGGCATGATCGACGAAGCCATCTCCTTCGCCGCACGGGCCAGCCGGGAGAGTAATCCCCGTTACCTCAAAGACAAGATCCGGGGTCTGGAGCTGATGGCCGAGCTGCATGAAGAGAAGGGGATGGAGGAAGAATCACGTCGGTTTCTTAGCCAGGCCCAAGATCTCGCGTCCAGTCAGGAATGAAGGAGCTTATGATGAATAGTCTGCGTTTACCGAAAAAGGCGGTAACTCCCGCAATCGCAAAACTCCGTGCCGATCTCCGGAAGGAACCACGCCGTGCGTCGGCCTATAAACAGATCGCCCGGATTCTGATCGGGATGGAATATTATCGTCCGGCTGCTCGAGTGCTTCGAGTCGGCCTCGAAAAGCTCCCTGAAGATCAGGGCCTTCTGGAAAATCTGGCCCGGGCTCAACAGGCGGGAGGCTTTTCCGGTGCGGCGGCCAAGACATGGCGCCAGGTCAAGAATCTCTTCCCGGAGAGTTTTCTGGCCTATGAAAAACTGGAACGGCATTACGTCCGTTCGGGCCGGCCGGTTAAGGCGGTCAATATGTATCACCGGGTCAATGAGGATGATCCTCTCAAAGAGAAGAGCCTGGAGAGAATCGTCTTTGTCGGCAAGGAAGCAATGGACGTCCCGGGGACCATCAAAGCTCTGAAAAAGTTGGTTAAGAGATACGGAGTTACCTATCACCGCAGCAGGGATCTGGGACGGTTTTATTTCAAAGCCGACAACTTCAATCAAGCCGCCCGCTGGCTGGAGAAGGCCTTCACTCTGGGAGAAGGAGATCATGATCTCCGCTTGAACTTGGCTCTGGCCTATGCCCGCCAGAAGAAATACCGCCGAGCCGAGCACCAGATCGATCTCATCCTGACTGAGAAACCAAACTCTTTCGCCGCCTTGATCAATCTCTGCGAGTTCTCGATTGAAGAAGACAACCTGGAAAAGGCGAAGAGGATTCTGGCCAGGCTCGAGAAGCTTTATTCTCACAACTCCCGGGCCGCGTTAGCTCGGGGTGAGATCGCCCTCCACCGGGGGGCCCTCGCTGCCGCGGAAGAAGCCCTCCGTTCAGGGATCCGGGGTACCGCTTATTATTATCGTTGGGAACTGGAGCGCGGATATCGTCTCCTGGGGGCTACCCTGGAGCGTGGGGGGAGCCGGGAAGATGCCTCATTATGCCGATTGTTGTCAGATTCCCTCCACAACGCTCCCGATGCTTACCAGGCCTTCATCGAGCTGGCGGAAGCGAAGATCGAGCAGCATGAGATAACCACCGCCGCCCGGGTGCTGGAGAAGCTTTCCCGGATGTTCCCCAACAACTCCCGCGTCCTGATTGCCCGGGCTGAGGTCGAGATCTTCAACGGCTATCCGCTTCGGGCTATTGAGATGCTAAACCTCGGTCTTTCGCGAACGCCCGAAAAATTCGTCAGGGATAAGATCAACGGATACCGGGTCCTGGGTCACGCCTATAAGAATCTTGGTGATTGGGAGAGTGCCCGCAACAGCTTCCAGCAGGCCGAGCTGATTGAAAGATCACTTCCATAAGATGCCTGAGTTACCTGAAGTCGAGACCATAAAGAGAGGATTGCTACCCCGGCTCCGGGGGAAAGTAATTCGTCGTGTCATTATCCCTGACGATTCGAGAGGGAGTCGTCTTCTCCGGCGTTATCCATCGAAACGAAGTTTTATTCGGAAGTTGACCGGCCGGAGAATCATTACGCTGAAAAGACGCGCCAAGTACCTCCTTCTCCACCTGGATACGAATGAGATCCTGATTATCCACCTGGGAATGAGCGGCCAGCTCCTTCTTCTCCCGGACCGAAGCGTTGCCCCGCCTTACACCCGCTTAATCTTGAAGATCGCCGCCGCGGGACGACTCTGTCTCATCGATCCGCGCAAGTTCGGTGAAGTCTATCTCTTTTCGAAGAAAGAAGGCCATACCACGATTGACCCGTTCTCATTGGGGCCCGAACCCCTGCTGAAGAGCTTTACCCCGGAGGTCCTGGGGCGGAGCCTGAAGAAAAGCCGCTCGGTGATCAAGACGGTTCTCCTTGACCAGAAGATTGTGGCTGGGCTGGGGAACATCTATACTGATGAAGCGCTCTTCCGGGCCGGGATTCATCCTCGGAGAAGAAGCTCCGGCTTGACCGGGAGGGAGATCGAGAGGCTCTTTCAGGGTATCCGGGAGGTTCTGAGGGAAGCTATTAACCTCCATGGTACCACTGCCGCCGACCGCCGGTATGTCGACAGTAAGGGGGAGCCGGGGAGATTCCAGGCCCGGCTCAACGTCTACCAGCGAAAAGGGGAGCGATGCCCGCGTTGCGGGGCGATCATCGAGACCGTCAAGCTGGGCGGCCGGACCGCCCATTTCTGTCCCCATTGTCAGAAATAGCTAATCATGCCCTCCCCCGGCGATCATATCCAGAGCGTGGGGGATAATCTCCCCGATCGCCGCCATCGATTCCCGGACCGCGCCGGGAGATCCGGGCAGATTGATAATCAGGGTCCTACCCCGGATCCCGGAGACACCCCGGGAAAGGTAAGCCCGCCTGGTTTTCTTGCCTCCTTCAGCCCGCACTAACTCAGAGATTCCGGGGAGTAACCGCTCACAGATATCGGCGGTCGCTTCCGGAGTTATATCATAAGGTCCGGGACCGGTGCCCCCGGTCGTCAGGACGATATCCACTCGCTGGTTGTCGCAGAAGAACAACAGCTTTTCCCTGATCATCTCGGCGTTGTCGGGAACGATCCCTCTTCCCACCACGTCGAATCCGGCCTCTCGGCAGAGATCTTCCAATACCGGCCCGCTCAGATTCTTTCTCTCATCCCTGAAACAACTGGTGGAGATGGTGAGGACGGCGGTCTTAACTTGATTTTTTCCAGTCACCGCTTTTACCCCCGGATTTTTCAATCAACTCAAGATCAGAGATGACCATGGTCTTATCGACCGGTTTCAGCATATCGTAGATCGTTAACAACGCCATGGCGGTGCCGACCAGTGCTTCCATCTCGACTCCGGTCCGGTTATGTGTCTTAACGGTTGTCTCCACGCTGATCGCATTCTTCAAAATTTCAAATGTGATCTCACAATGGGTGATATTCAAATTGTGGCACATAGGTATCAAGAATTGCGTCTCCTTGACTGCGTTGATCCCCGCGATCTTGGAGACGGTAAAGATATCGCCTTTTGGAGTCTCTCCGGAACGGATCAATGAGATCGTCGCATCCTTGATCAAGATCTTCCCGGTTGCTTTCGCCACTCGCCGGGTAGGATTTTTATCTGAGACATCAATCATCCTCAGTTTTTCGTCTTCCGACCAATGGGATACTTTTTCCCCGTTATTAATATCTTGATTCATAAATGAGCTCCCTTTTTTCGAGATGAGTTTATCTATCCCCCTATCTCTGCCATGGTTTCATCCGCTTTTTTGATAATCGGTTCAGCCGGCTTGTATCTGATAATTTCAGTCAACCAGCTCTTGACCCGGTCGTCGTCAGGTTCCGTCCGTAATATGTCCCGGAGATTGTAACTATCTTTCCCGAAGAGGCAGAGTTTCAACTCCCCGTTGGCTTTAAGCCGGATCTTATTGCAGCCGGCGCAGAAGCTATTGGTGATCGGGGTGATGAAGCCGACACTTCCCTGCTCGCCGATTAAAGGATGGTACTCGGAGACGGAATTATGTATTCGGTAGCTCTCGGGCCCGATGATCTGATCGTCGATCAATCGCTGTTTTATTACTTGCAAGGAAGAAAATTCCATGTCGTCCGGGGTGAAGTCCATCTTCTCGATAAACCTGATCGTTGCCCGGTGGGCAACCCCGAACCGGATAAAATCGACGATCTCATCTTCGTTGAAATCCTTGATTACGACGACATTTATCTTCAGGTTGTCGATCTTAACCCGTTTGATGTTTTTTATAAAGACGTTCAGATCGCCCCACCGGGTTATCCGATGGTATCTCGCGGGTTCAAGTGAATCGCAACTTACATTTAGCCCTCCTAATTTCAGCTGATTGATTCTTTCCACGTCGAGACCTTCTATGGCCAGATTGCTAGTGATGTAAATGTCCCGGATTGTGAGTTCTTCAAAGAATTCCAGAGCCCCTTTCCTTAAGAAGGGTTCGCCGCCGGTGAACCTGAACTTGGAGATTCCCAGCTCCCGGGTAATTTTTATTACCCGGTTGATCTCTTCAAAACTCAGGATATCCTGATGTTGGAATTTTTCTACTCCTTCCTCCGGCATGCAGTACCTGCACCTCAGGTTGCATCGGTCGGTAAGGGATACTCTTAGGTAGTCGATTGTTCTGTCGAATGAATCTTTCAACATAATGGTTGGCCGCGTAAAATCACTCATCTTAATACTCCGATACTTGAATACAGTACTTCATTAATCAGAGATAAAAACATCCTACCAACCTGATTAAAAAGGGACAATGAGAAATAATTCTGTATGATTGATATTTATGGATTTTAGATTATTTATGAGTTGCGTAAACATTCTGTACAATCTATTATCAATAAATAATTTTAAAAACAATATAGAGGAGATAGGTATGAAGATAAGAATGTTTTTCTGTTTAAGTGCCGTCATTCTTTTAAGCGTGGGATGCGCCGCCCGACGCTCTTACGCGCCCCAACCTCTACCCCCCGAGGAGCCGCGGGAAATCTCTGAAGAGGAAGATGTCGTTATATTGGAACGCGGCGAGGGCGGAGAAGAAGTTGAAGGGATAATCGTAGTCGAGGAGAGGGTTCCGGCTCAGGAAATGGAAGATCTCAGCTGGGAGGAGATCCAGAAACTGGGAACGGAATACAAGGTTAAGGATGGTGACACACTGAGCGGCATCGCTTCCCGGTACAATATAGGAACCGGACTTCTGGCTCGCCTCAATGAGATTGCGGATCCAGACCTGATCCGGATCGGACAGAAGCTGATTGTCATCGAAGGTCCGTTCCGGATTACCGTGGATAAGAGCGATAGATCCCTCTCCATCTTTCTGGGGGATAAGTTTATTCGTTCCTACCCGGTGGCTCTGGGGAAGAAGAACAGCACGCCGGAAGGAGAGTTCTCGGTTGTGAGAAAACTGGTCGATCCTCCCTGGACCGATCCCTACAACCGGACCATCATCAGGGCGGATAATCCCGACTATCCCCTGGGAACCCGGTGGATCGAGTTCATCCCCCCGCCGGGAGCTTACGGCATCCACGGATCCAGGATCGCGGAAGAGATCGGCACGGATGCCTCCTTCGGCTGCATTCGGGTCCTCCACCCGCAGGAAGAAGAGATCTACGACTTCGTGGTCCTCGGTTCCCCGATCGTGATCACTCCCTGACTATCTTATACAGCCTCCTAATCCAGCGGGAGGATGTGGGTACTGATCTGATGGACTTTGCGGGAGAAAAGGGTGAGGAGGACGATCTTGATATCCAGCATGAGGGACCAGTTCTCCAGGTAGTACATGTCGTACTTGACCCGCATCTTCATTGAGGTATCCCCCCGTAACCCATTCACCTGGGCCCAGCCGGTCAAGCCCGACTTTACCAGGTGGCGTGACATATACCGGGGGATGGATTCTTTGAACTGTTCCACGAAGATTGGCCGTTCCGGTCGCGGACCGACCAGGCTCATGTCCCCTTTGAGGACATTCCAGAGTTGGGGGAGCTCATCCAGGCTCAACCGCCGCAGGAATCTGCCCAGTGGTGTGGCCCGGGGATCGTCCCGTTTTGGGAGAATCGGCCCGCTCTCTTTCTCCGCGTCGACGGGCATGGTTCTCAGCTTGTAGAGCTGGAATTTCACCCTGTTCTCCCCCATTCTCTCCTGCTGAAAAAAAACCGGTCCTCTCGAAGTCAGTTTGAGGGCAGCCGCGCAGACCAATAAAGCCGGGAGGGTTATAATTAACCCGACCGCGGCGGTGATCAGATCGAATGTTCTTTTGACAAACCGGTTCCAGGCCGAATGGAGAGGAAGGGCCCTTAAACCCAGCAGGGGGACGCCATCCAGGTTCACAACCTCCACCTGGCTGGTCATGATGGAGAAGACGTCCGGGACCAGCTTTACCGCGACCAGGTTCTTCTCGCAGAGCATGATAACCTCCATAATCCGGGTGTGAGGCAGGTCGAGTCGGGTGATGACAACCTCATCGATCTGACCGGTGCGGAGTATTTCTTCAAACTGATCGATTCTTCCCTGGATCGGGAGTCCGGTGAAATCATCCGGGATGGGAGGTCCGTTGAAGCTCAGAACACCGACCACCTCGGCCCCCCAGCGTGGATTGGCGGAAAAATTTTCGATAAGCCGCCGGGCCATCTCTCCGGCTCCCAGCAGGAGAATCTTCCGGGGCGCTTTGTTCTTCTTCCAGCTGTTCACTTCCAGTCTATCAACCACCCTCCGGAAGAGCGTTATCAGGATGATGCAGAACACCCAGCTCCAGGCCAGCATCCTCCGGGAGTAGGTGAAGTCTTCCCGGTAGAGAAACGTCAGCGCCATCAGGCTGAAGAGCGCCACTGTGACCGCCTTGGTAAAAGTGAAGAAATGCCAGGTTGGGGAGAAATACGTCTTCCGACGATAGAGATGAAACGACTTAAAGACGATCAGAAATACCACCAGGATAACCGGGAAGGCCTTCAGGTACTCGGAGATTGGAGGAATCCCCTTCGCCACCGGGAAGATCAGGGTCAGGGGAGAATGAAAGCTGACCCAGAAGGCGAGGAGCATGCTCCCCAAAAGGACCATCCCGTCGGAGACAATGGAGATCAGGGTAAAGATGGCCGTATGGCGACGAATCTGTGACATTTTTTTACTTCGTAAAAAAAGTTATAATTTTATTCTTTCAAAGATTTCTTCAATTTTCTTTCGGAATTTTTCTTTGAATATCTTCCGGTCGAACTGAAGCGCGTGGACTCTGATCGCGTCCCGGTCAAAGCAAGTTTCGTTCTCCAGAAAAAGGTTAATTCCACCGATCAGTGATTCCACTGTCTGTTTGGCAAATAAGATCCCGGTCGGCGCCCGGCCTCCCGCGGACCTCCAGGGGATGATGGTCTCCGCCAGCCCCCCCGCCCCGAGGCCGATCACCGGCCGCCCGCAGGCCTGCGCTTCCAGTGGGACGATCCCGAAGTCCTCCAGCCCGGGAAATATCAAGGCCCGGCAATCCTGATAGAGCCGGCGCAGATTGTCATCTCCCTGCCGCCCTAGAAACCGGATCTGCGGGCCGGCCTTCTCTTTCAACCGCGCGGCTGAAGGTCCGGTCCCGACAATCTTCAACGGCAACCCCAATCGGTTGAAGGCGGTTATCGCCCGGTCCACCCTCTTATAAGGGACCAGCGCGGATACGATTAAAAAAAAGTCTCCGGAGCTCTCGGCCGGATGGAAAAAATCCGTATCGACCGGCGGATATATTACTTCAGCCTCCCTATTATAGATCCGGGCTATTCTATCGGCAACGGTTTTTGAGATAGCCAGGAAGTATCCAACCCGACGGGAAGAACGAATGTCCCACCTTCTCAGGTAGGCGAAAGAGGGGCCCAGGACCAGCTTCTTCAGGAAGTTGTCCCCGAAATACTCCTCGTAGAGAAACCAGATATACCGCATCGGGGTGAAACAATAACAGACGTTTACGGCGTTCTCCGGAGCCCGGCACCCTTTGGCGACCGCGTGACTGGTGCTGATGACCAGATCATAACCGGTCAGGTCGAATCGTTCTATCGCCCGGGGGAAGAAGGGAAGATAGTTCCGGTAGTGCTTCCGGGCGAAGGGGAGATTCTGGATAAAGGAGGTATGGATCTTCATCTCCCGAATGCGGGGGGAGATCTTCTCCCGCTCCAGAAGCAGCGTGAAGATCTCGGCTTCCGGGAAGAGTTCGCAGAGCGCCTCCAGCACCCGCTCTCCTCCCCGCATCCCGTTCAACCAGTCATGGACTAAAGCAACCTTCATTTATAATTTAACTCCTGCGGCGCTAACTGCCTTGCCCCGCCAAGAGCGGGGCTTGTTCTCCGCCGGGCTCCCGGCCAGGCTCTCATAAACCTCCAGGGTCTCCCGGGCGGTTTTCTCCCAGGAGAAGTCTTTTGCCCGCTTGAACCCCTTCTCCCTGAGCTCGGACCGGAGGCGATCGGACTCCCAGAGCGTCCTGATCGCTCCGGTGATACTCTCTTCCCGGTCCGGGTCGACGAAGAGCCCCGCGTCTCCGATCACCTCGGGCAGACTCCCTCGGTCTGAAACGATGACCGGGGTCCCGCAGGCCATAGACTCCAGCGGGGGAAGTCCGAACCCTTCGTAGAACGAAGGCAGGATAAGAATCCGTGCCCCGTTGTAGAGATAGATCAGTTCGTCTTCATCGACACCATCCAGGAAGACGACCCGGGACTCAAGCCCAAGCGACCGGACGATCTCGCCCGTCTCCGGGTAACGCGGATCGGGATGGCCGGCCAGGACCAGCCGGGGATCATCTTTCCGGTCCCGGCGGAACCGGTCGAAGGCCAGGATCAGGCCGGCCACGTTCTTATAGGGATCGAACCTCCCCACATAGAGGATGAAGGGGGAGGTGGAGCCTAGTTTCTCCTGACAGAAGCGGAGGACACGTTCCCTTTCCAGCACGCGATACTTGCTATCGATGCCGTTATAGACGACCGTTATCTTCTCCGCGGGCAATCCGAGTTCTGTTATGAGATCATTCCGGGTATGGAGGGAGATCGTGATCACCCGATCAGCCCGATGGGAGCACCGCAATAAGATCCAGCGAAAAAACCAATTAAAGCGCGTCTTTTTGGCCCGGGGGGTAAAGTGGGGAAATTTAAGGGGGATGAGATCATGGATGGTGATCACCATCCTGGTCTTCCACAAGAGCAACGGCAGGAAGTAATTAGTTGAATGGAAGATGTCCAGTTCCATCTTTCGGATAAGCGCGGGCATCCCCACCTGACCGGCCGGCGAGAAGATCCCCCAGGGCACCGAGACCGGTTCCAGGTTGGTGTATCTCTCCCAGCGCCTCCAGTATCGAGCCATCAAGGAAGAATCGTTGAAAAATAAAAGATAGTGATTCTCCGGATCGATCTCGCCTAGGTGGTGGATCAGCTTTTCCGTAACCCGACCAACCCCGGAAATCTGAGGAAAAATCCAGCGCGCGTCAATGCCGATCCTCATAAATTATTTCTCCGGAAAAATTTTATCCGGTTCTCCTGTGGTTACCCCAGCACCTCACCGCCGCCGCAGGCGTTGCGGTAGACCTGCATCGTCTTTTCAGCCGTCTCTTCCCAGGTAAATTTTTCCGCCCGCGCTCTCCCTTTTTCCCGCAACTCTTCCGCCACTTTTTCTTGGGTCACGACTGTTTCTATCGCCGTGGCCATCTCTTGAGGATTGGTTGGGTCGAAGTAAAGCGCCGCGTCGCCTAGAACTTCCGGAAGCGCGCCCGCCCGGGCGGCTGCGACGGGCACCCCGCAGGCCAGGGCTTCCAGGGGGGGCAGGCCTAATCCCTCGTAGATGGAAGGATAGACGAAAACCGCCGCTCCCCGGTAGATAGCTGGAAGTGAGCTCCGTGGGATATAACCGAGCGCCATCACTCCTCGCTCTCCGGCCTGATTATGGAATTGCTGCTCGATCTCACCGCAGAGCCATCCTTTCATTCCCACCATCACCAGCTTGTATCCAGCCAGCTTGCCCTCAGCCCTTAGCGTTCGCCAGGCCTGCAGCAGCCTGACCAGGTTCTTGCGGGGTTCCCAGGTGCCGACGGTAAGAACATATTTTTCCGGCAGGTTGAAACGGTATCTGATCCGGAGAAGTTCATCGGGGGTGATCGATTGCCGGAAGATGTCGTCGATCCCTCCGTGGATTACCGCTATCTTATTCGCGGAGACCGGATAGAGGGAGGTTAGCTCATCCCGGGTAAACCGGGAGATGACAATAATCCGGTCCGCTCGCTCCAGGCTTCCGGGGATGGACGTCTCGAGGTAACGCAAATTTTTCGGTTCGGTAAACTCCGGATAACGTTTAAAAGAGAGATCGTAGATGGTGATGACAACCGGTTTTTTCTTGACCGGACGGGCCACGAAATCCGGGAAGTGGTAGAGATCCATCCCCCGGATCAGCCAGTTCAGGGGAGGGAAACCAAGCCGCTTCCAACCCAGGCTAAGAATCCGCCCCGGGATCCTTTTCCCCAGAGGAGCCAACTTCTTATAGACTTGGGGCGGGAGATCGACGTGCCCTCTGCTGCTGAAAAAAAACGGATAAATCCGGTCGGAGCCGGAGATTGAAGCCAGTCCCCGCAGAAGTCCCAGGGTATAGTATCCGACCCCGGTCAGAGGTCTGGTCAGACACTGAATATCAATTCCGATCTTCATTATTAATCGGCGGACCGAAGATTAGACTGAAGAAATGACTTAAATGCCCGGTAATTGTTGGGCATGGTGAGAGGTTCTCCGCTCCTCTCTTCCAGGCCTCGCAAACTCGGGGGGACCGGAGGATGGATCCCGAGCAGTTCTTCGATCTCATCGGGAAACTTGGCTGGATGGGCGGTTTCGATTGAGATGCAGAGCGGGAAATCACCTTCCTCTTCCAGGAATTTCTCCAATCCTCTCCAGCCTACCGCTCCGTGAGGCTCCAGGAGGAGGCCGTGCTTTTTGTATGCCTCCACGATAGTCTTCTTGGTCTCCTCATCGCTTACGCTTACCGAGAAGATCCGCTTTCTCATCAGGTCAAGATCGGGAACAGCATGAACCTTCCCCTCTTTATCGACATTACCCCCGTAGATATCGAAGAAGCGGGCGAGGTTGCTGGGGTGGCCTACGTTCATGGCGTTGGAGAGGCATTTCCGGGACGGATCGATCTTATGGTAGATTCCGCGAGAGAGAAATTGAGAAAATTCATTATTCTCATTGGTAGGCATCAGCAGCCGGTGGAGGGGAAGCCCCATCCGTCGGGCCAGTTCGCAGCCGAAAGCATTGCCGAAGTTGCCCGAAGGAACGGAGATGACGGCTTCTTCCCCCGCTTCCGCGACCTGGGCGTACCCCCAGATATAATAGATGGTCTGGGGAAGGATGCGGCCGATATTGATGGAGTTAGCTGAGGTGAGATTCAGAGCGGAGAGATCCTCGTCGAGGAAGGCCCGCTTGACCATGTTCTGGCAGTCGTCGAATTTGCCGTCCACCATCAGCGCCCTGACATTCTCCCCGATGGTATCAAGCTGCTTCTTCTGACGCGCGCTGACCTCCCGGGCCGGATAAAGAATATAGACATCGATCCCCTCCACCCCCTTGAAGGCTTCACCGATGGCGCTGCCGGTATCCCCCGAGGTGGCGACCAGAACGTTCAGATGGCTATGCGGCCCGCGCAGATAACTCATCAGGCGGGACATGAGGCGGGCGGCAAAATCCTTGAAGGAGGCGGTCGGCCCCCGGTCGAGCCGCATCACATACTTTCGATCGTAAACGCGCTCGAGGGGGATCTCGAAGTTATAGGCTTCCCGGATAATGTCCTCCAGGACGTCGCCGGGAACGCAGTCTTCCCAGAACCTTTTTCCAACCGCCAGCGCCGCTTCCCGGTAGGGCTTACTCTTAAGCTCCGCGATCTCCCGGAAAGAGAGAGAAGGGAGCCTCTCGGGCATAAAGAGACCACCATCCGGGGCCTGGCCCATAATCAGGGCATTGGGGAAGTTGACCCGGTTTCGAAATGGTTTGATTCCCTTCAGTCGGGAATTTCGGTTCGTACTGTAATAGCGAATTGGTTCCATGATACTTAATGAGGCGCCCTAAGAATATATAATGCTGAAATTGTAGAAGGTAAAGATTGGGGAAAAGTTGAATGAGGGTGACTTGAACGGAACATGGCTTTTCTTAAGTAATTATGGTTGCCCCGCAAGGGAAGAAAACCAGTCTGTGAACCTCCTCAAATAATGAATTTTAAAAGATCCATTATCCGGGAAGGGTCCTCTGTTGCAGGGAAAGCTACCATGCCCGCGTGAAGCAGTCAAATGAAAATGAGTCTAGGAGCCTGTCCGAACACGGTCTTATCTTATTATGGGAATGTCTCCGGTTTTCCCGAAGTAGACACGGGTTATTCCCCGGAGTACCCAGAGCCCTCTATCGGGTCGGAAGATCCCCATTTCATCCGAACCATCACCATCACCATCACCCCGAATAGGGATGTCAGTGACTGTACCGAGATAACACCTAGCTCCCCCTCTGAGTGCCCAGAGCCCGGTCGAAGGTCGGAAGATCCCGGCCTGGGAACGCCCCCCAGCGAACTTACCGGGAACGGGGATATCATCGTTACCCCCGAAATAGAAGCGGCTGATCCCCTTGATCGCCCAGAGCCCCCCCGCCTCGGCGGGGCGGAAGATCCCGGGCTCCGTCGAGCCGTCATTATCATAGTCTCCCGGAACCGGATAATCGCCCCTCCGACCGTAGTAAAAGCGGCTGATCCCCCTGATTATCCAGAGTCCGTTGCTTTCCCGGAAGAGGGCATGCTCAAGACGACCGTCCCCGTCATAATCGGCGGGGATGGGAAGATCATTCACCGTGCCGAAGTAAAAGCGGCTGATCCCCCGGATCGCCCAGAGCCCGGTAATACGCCGGTAAATACCAACTTCGGAGGTCCCATCCCCGTCATAATCGGCGGGGATCGGAATGTCCGCAGTCTTGCCGAAATACAGCCGGGTTATTCCCCTGGCCGCCCAGAGCCCGGTCGAGTCGCGGTATACCGCGATATCGCTATCTCCATCGCCATCGTAATCCGCTCGGCTTATGAAGACCGGGTCCGCGGCCTCAACCGGACCGATATCAGGTCTGCGGCCCCTTTTGCGGGGATTTCCGTAGAAATCGAAAGACGGTAAAAGAATCCCGGTATTTCCGCCGTTGTCTCGACAGGGAGAAGCATAGGAAGCCCTGAAATCTCCCCCCTCCGGGTTGACCAGGAGAGGCCCCCCGGAGATATTATCAGAGCAGGCGGGAAATTCGTTCAAGGCCGCCACGTTGACGGCAGAGACCAGGCCGGAATAAAGTCCGCCCGGCATATTAAAATAAAGGGAGTTGCGGGAACGAAGGTCCGGGGTCCCAACATAGAAGGTATGATCAAGGTCAATAAAGATGGAATTCGCCACTTCGAATTTCTCGGCTGTGGGCTCACCCCAGGCATATGTGCCGGCATAGCCGTCACCCTTCTTCATGAGTATGGAATTTATCATCCGACAGGGGCCTTCCTCGATGACAAAAGCGGCGCCGGCGTCGGCGTCGTAAATGACGGAGTTGATCACTTCGCCGCCGTGCCAGAACTTAACACCGTTTCTTCCGATACCGGAGAGCAATGTGTTTATCACGCAAACCCGGAATGACTTGGCGTCTATCCCGTCTCCTTCGATGTTTTCCACCCGGCAGTTGTCGATCAGCACATTGTGGCAGTTTACTACCGCGAAACCGTTCACCGCCGTGCTGCCGGTAGGCTGGGGATCGTTGTAAACCTCGACACCGGTGATCCTCAAGCCCTTCACATTGGCGTCATCCTCATCTCCGATGTTTGTGGGCATATCAACGCCTTCGATAGAGATATCGGAAAAAATCAGTCCTTCGATCTGGTATTTAATGCCGGGATCAAGTGGGTCAAATTCCCGCCCGGAAAAATAGCCTTCAGTCACGTAATTGGCAGAAAACAGCTCGCTGATGAAGGTGGGCCCTCTCTTTCTGAACTCCCGTGCTCGGATATTTTTAATCACTAAGTTTTCGAGTGGCGGCTGATCGAACTGGGTACCGAAGACAAAAGGGGTGGACCAACCCTCCAGGGTGAGATTACAGATGGTGATGTTATGACCGGGGTAATATGAATGGAAGAGCACCTCTTCGCCCCACGAAGTGGGGTTGGCCGGCCAGATGTCGGGTCGGATGGTGACCTCCTCGCCGGGATAAGCGGTTATCATCAGGTCTCCCCGCTCGATCATGAGATACTCGTAAAGGGCCGGCCGGTAATAGGTTCCTCCTCGAAGGTAGATTACGAAGGGGACCGCAGGATTTGCATTGGCGTACTCTATCGCTGCTCCCAGGTGTTTTTTCGGAGTGGACGGCGAGAGACCGGAATTGGAATCATCTCCGTCGGTTGCCACATAGACGGGTGTCATCCCCGCCGCGGAAGAGCGATCTTCCGGTATCTCTCCTTCAGCAAGATATTCAGATGCCGCCAGAAGCTCGGAAAGTGGAGGTTTTGTTCTCGCTTCCGCCGGGGCGGAGACCAGAAACATGGGGAGAAGCAGGGAGAGGAAGATAATATTGCCAACTAATTTTAAACGGGAATCTCTTGCCAGAGAGTGAATTCCGGCTTCTTTCGAGCGCTTCGGAAAGAAAATATTTACGGGTAACCGATTCATATCGTTTCTTCCTCGGCTTATACCTTAATATACGCTATATTTTGTCAATCTTCAACCTCGGTATATCTTAGCCCGGTATTATTGCTCCCGATGGTATTTTTTCCGGAATAGCTTTACCGCCCGTATCTCTTTTCTCGCTTGACGCCCCTCATGCCCGGTGGGATTATTGCGATATCAATTATGATACGGGAATCTGCGGATGAAGCCTGGAGAAGAGAAAAAAATACGGGTGCCGGCCCGGCTGGAGAACCTGGAGAAGTTGATCGACTTTACTCTCTCCTGCCTGCGGTCCGCCGGAATCGAGGGGGAGACGGCCTCCGATATCCACCTGGCGGTCGATGAGGCCTGTACCAACTGCATCAGTTATACCTACCCCTCCGGTTCGCCGGGGGATATCGAGCTCACCTGCACCCTCTCTGAGCGGTCATTTGTCGCTACTGTCCGGGACTGGGGGATCACCTTCAATCCCCTGAAAGTCGGCCCCCCGGACCTCAATCTCGATATCGACCGGCGTCCGGTCGGCGGCCTGGGTGTCTATCTGATGAAAAAGTTCTCCGATCGATTGGAGTACCGCCGCGAGAATGGTTCCAACCTCCTCACCATCATCAAAATGCTCGATTAACCTATTGCGAAGAAACAGGGAGGGGGAGATTCAGGACCCGGGAGAAGCGGTCTCCCGTTCTTTAAGGATCTCTTGATACCGTTTATCCCGCCGCCGCCGGCACTCATCGCCGCCGCCGGCGAGCTCGGGATCTTTCCACATCGCGTCGAACTCGGCCATGAAGCCATCCACCAGGTGTTGTTCTTCCGGGCCGGAGAATATCATGATGTTTTCAAGGTTCTTGATCTCGGCTGAGCTCGACCAGTTATAGCTTCCCGTGACCAGGATATTGCCGTTGATAATCACGGCCTTGTGGTGCCAGATATGTGACTTCTGGTGAAAGTGGTCGTAGGCCGGCTTACCTTCCTGTTCATTCCAGGACCAGCCCGGGTAATAATGGTACCGCACCTCGATATTGGGGATCGGCCTGCCCCGGAACTGGCTCATCAGCACCTTCTCCGTCTTCTCGATCTTCCGCGCTTTCTTCTCCTCGTCATCTTCGATATAGGCTGCCGACCGGATCGCCTCGGTCCGGTACTCTTCCGGATCCCCGCTGATGACGCTCTCCAGGTAGGGGATGACCGAGAACGGCGACTCCAGCATGCTCAGGTTGGCCAGAACCCTGATCTTGACATTGGGGTAATCACGCCCGATCCGGAGGAGTTCGTCGGCCAGGCGCTTGGAGGTAAAGCTGAAGATAGCCACGTCGATGCTGCCGCTCTGATCTCTCGGCGTAAGCGGCGCGGCCTCTTTGAAGAGATAAATGATCTCGTCAACCAGGGGGCGGGTGCTGTTGAAGATAACCTCGACCTCGCCGAAAGACCGGGGGGCTGATGGACATAGTAGAACGATCATCAAGAAAAGGCCGGTTAGTACTCTCATTTTTCCTCCCCCGCTTGTGCCGATTCCACCCGCCACCGGCCCATCTTCCAGAGTCGGTTGAACTCTTCCTGGAAGGCCGTAACCACGGAAGGACAGTTCCGGAAGAAGAAGCGGTTCTCATGATAGATCAGCGTGGCCAGGCGGCTGATGTTGGCGGAGCCGTTATAGCAATCCCGGCGATCGAAGATGCCGAACTTTTCGTGCATGGTCTTGAACGGGATCCCGGTCAACTGTTCGGTCTTTTCGGAATCGAGAACCTTGACTTCAATCACCGGGTTCTCCTTCTTCAAGTCTTCGATCATCGGGTCGATTATCGGCTTCTCGGTTACAAAGTCTTTGATTGATTCGTCGAGGAAGATCCTGATCTTGACCCCCCGCTGGTTCGCTTTCAGGAGTTCGAAATACTCGTCCGAGCGGTTGTCCAGAATATAGGAAGCGATATCGATGGTCTTCTTCGCTCGCCGGATCATATCCACCAGGGGGGTGCTCATGTTGCCGGCCGCCGGATTTTCATTGGTCAGGTCCGGCTGAAGTAGAAGAATTTTCTTGTTGTAATTCCGGGGTGCCAACCCCCCGGTGGGGCCGAAATAGACTTCAGAGCGACAGGGCGCGGTATTCTCGCCGGCACCGCCGGGGAGAAAAGTCAGAGAAAAGAGGGCCATTATAAATATTATCTTCATAAGATGTTACTATACCAGGGTGCGCCGGATTCACCAAGTTGATTTTTATCTGCTCGAATAAGCGTTTAAAGCTCCAGGAACGATTTGAACCGCTTGAAAGAGGTATCTGTATTCTTCCCATTTGCTTTAAGATATGCGATTACCGCCGGCACTTCCGTTCTTAAGTACGGGTTGATCCTCTTCTCATCGCCGATGGTGGACACGACGGGAGGGGGAGTATATGACTGCCAAAAACGCTTTATATGATCGTTGCCGGGTTCGATCTGCATGGCGCGGAGGATCGATCTCTCCGTATAATCATGTCCGGGGTAGACAACCGTCTCTTCCGGAAGTGAGATGAGCCGGGTCAGCGATCCCCGAAAGGCCTTGAACAGTCCCGGGACAGAATTCCCCACATTGGCAATTAAAAGGGTATCACCCGTTATGACCCAGCCATTACCCCGAAAACAGACTGAATCCTGGGTATGCCCGGGCGTAGGCATCACTTCTATTTCTCCTCCCTCAAGTGTGATATATTCTGTTCCGGTTGAGCGCATAATTCGCGCCCCGCTCTTCGCCGCCAGCAAACTGTCGCCCAAGGTATGATCGGAGTGAGAATGAGTATTCCAAATTCCTTTCAGATGGATTCCGTGTTGCTGGATATAGTCCCATAAAAATCCGGGATCACCCGGATCGATCGCAATCCCCGTATGTTCGTCGTGGATCAGATAACCCAGGTTGTCATTGCCGTATCTGAATTGTATTACTTTGAGCATTGGCACATTCCTCATTGATAAAACCCTCGCTATCCATTATAACATTTAAACCTAAAGTCGGAGGCGCTAATTGATGAAACAGTTATATATACTTGATCCCTTCGAAAAACTTCACATCACCAGTGACACCTCGATATTATTGATGAACGAGGCGCTTCACCGGGGCCATGAGGTTTATTCCTGTACCGAATTTGATATATCGCGATCACGCGCCTCAACTTCCTGTCTCGCCCGACACCATCGTAATGAGATAGGTGAATCTATCCGGCTGTCATCACTGACTGAAACCAGATATAACCTGGAATCGTTTGATGTCATCTTAATCAGGAAGGATCCGCCCTTCGATGAATCTTATCTCATCCTCCTTCTTCTCCTTGTGGACATTCGCGGGCCCCGGATCATTAATAAGCCTCTCTCCCTTTTGCGTTATAATGAAAAGCTTTCCATCTTCCTCTTTCCGGAATTTATTACCGAAACAATAGTAACTTCCTCTCTCTCCAGAATCATCCGGTTTGTCACCGAGGTCGGCGGCACGGTGGTTCTCAAACCTCTCTATTCTTGCAGCGGAAAAGACGTTGAACTTCTGCTGGCCACCGATCCCGGATTGAAGGAGATAATCCTATCCGCGACCGGCAACGAAACACGGAAGATTATGATTCAGCGATATCTTCCGGAGGTAACGGCCGGTGAGACCCGTATCTTCATGCTGGGGGATAGTCCTCTGGCGGTTATGAAGAAAATACCTGCTCCGGGTTCCTTCAAGGCCAACTTTGATTTCGGAGCTCATGGAGCACCGCATATACTGACGGAGAAGGAAGGGGAGATCTCGCGTGCTGTCGGCGCGTTCTGCAGTGAAGAAGATATCGTTCTCTCCGCGTTGGATATTATCGCTGGGCATCTCTCTGAGTTCAATATTACCAGTCCGGGTTTGCTGGCGGAATCAAATCAAGTGGATAATGTCCACTATGAAGAGCCCATCATCCAATTTTTAGCCAATCAATCAAGGAAGTGATTCCTCCCCTTTGTCTGAAGATCCGGTAAGCCCTATCACCGCAAGTTTCTCCCTCTCTCAGGAGAAGCTTGAGTGGATCCAGGTAAATTCTATCTTCTTCCGGTAGTCCCTCCCGTGCTTTTTCCGCCAGTTCACCCGGTGATATCAACGGGTTGTAAAGCCGGTTGTTATAAAAAAGTCCTTTTACCAGGGCGGCGATAGCCAGCAACATCTCGGGCCGATTGGAGTCGAACGGCCTGATCTCCAGAGTGGTGTTGTTAAATCTGACCAGGGAGAAGATCGTATTCAGGTGAAGGAGCCAATCTTTAAGAACAGGGAAAAAACCGTGATATCCTTCCGTGAGAAATTGCCGGAAGGTCACACGCTCTGCTAATTCATGATACCGGCCGTCCCGATAGAGGAAGATGATCGGAATATTGAGCGCGTAATCGACATAATCGACGAAGGAGCCGATCGGTTTCGCGCATCCGGCCGGAATCCCGCTTCTCTCTTTATCAGTCCCACACCAGAACTGCTTCCGGAAGTTGTTGGTATAACGGTAGGTAGCGTCATAGATCGACGAATTGCCGCAGAAGGGGGTGAGGGCATTAGAGAGGATAATGGCATTACGGAGTTTACGAATGGCATCCTCTTCCGAGTTGTAGTCGATGCTGACCTGAATTGCCGCGGTCTGTTTCATCATGTAGAGACTCAAACCGGGTTTCTTCGCCCAGTATCTTCGCATGATCTGGTAGCGCTTCTTCGGCATCCAGGGGACCGCCTCGAATGGATTGATTGGATCCACACCAAAAGCGATGAAGATAACCCCCAGTGATTCGGCTTCTTTGAGTAATTTCCGGTAGTTTGAAAGCTTCTCTGCTAACTCCCTGATAGCCCGGCAGGGGCTGAAAGAAGCCTCCAGTTGCCCTCCGGGTTCGATACTGATGGTGAAATCCTCATGCTCAAGACCAACGATCTTATCAGCTTCTTTTATCGGCCGGCCGCCGCTCTGTCCCAACAGAAACTCCAGAATTTTTTTTATCCCGGGTGAGCCGTCGTAACCAAGCCGGGTAAAGCTCTCCTTATTCAGGCAGAAGATCTCATACTCCGCTCCAACGTGGTTCTCGGAGGGCGGTACAATCGAGCCTCGGAAAAAATCGATCAGGTCCTCAACTGTTAACTTCGCGGTTCTGCTCATGTCCAGACATGAGCATAGAGCCGGTGACAAAGAAAGTTCAAATTGCTGGAGAAATAAGTAGATAAATCCCGGAGAAACGGTTAGTTTAAGATTATTGCCGATAGAATCCAATTTTAATTTTTCCGGAGGAAAAATTATGAGCGTAATCAAAGAGATCAGAGCTCGGGAGATCCTGGATTCCCGGGGAAATCCGACCGTGGAAGTTGATTTAAGTTTGGAGAGCGGTGCTTTCGGCCGGGCGTCGGTTCCTTCCGGCGCTTCCACCGGTGAACATGAAGCCCTGGAGTTGCGCGACCAGGATCCGGCCCGTTACCAGGGTAAGGGTGTCCTCCAGGCGGTCGGCAACGTAAACGGCCGGTTACGGGATGAACTGATCGGTCGGGATTTCCCCGACCAGGCCGCCCTCGACAACCTGATGATCGAGCTGGACGGCACCCCCGGCAAGAGCAATCTGGGGGCCAACGCCCTGCTGGGTATATCATTGGCCTTTGCCAAAGCCTGCGCCGCGGAGAAAGGCCTTCCGCTCTTTGAATATCTGGGCGGAGAAGAGGCCCGGGTCCTCCCCATCCCGATGCTTAATATCCTGAATGGGGGCGAGCATGCCGACAATAATGTCGATCTCCAGGAGTTCATGATCATGCCCCGCGGAGCGGGCTCCTTCCGGGAAGGGCTCCGAATGGCGGTGGAGATCTTCCACACCCTCAAGGGGGTCCTCAAGGCCAGGGGCTTCTCCACCGGTGTGGGGGATGAAGGAGGCTTCGCCCCCGACCTGGATTCCAACGAGGAAGCGATCCAGATCATCCTGGAAGCCGTCAAAGAAGCCGGCTATCGGGCCGGTCAGGATATCTTTATCTGTCTCGATCCGGCCGCCAGCGAATTTTTTGAAGACGGGCGGTATATACTGAAAGCTGATGGGGGCGCAAAGAGGACCTCGGCGGAGATGGTGGAGTATTACGCCCGTTGGGTGGAGAAGTACCCCATCTTCTCGATTGAAGACGGGTTGGCGGAAGACGACTGGTCGGGTTGGAAGTTGATGACCGAACAACTCGGTTCCAAGATCCAGCTGGTCGGTGACGACCTCTTCGTGACCAACACCGAACGGTTGAAGCGGGGTATCGATGAAGGCGTGGCCAATGCCATTCTGATCAAGCTGAACCAGATCGGGACCCTGACCGAGACCCTCTCGGCGATCCGGATGGCAAAAGAGGCCGGATATGCCTGTGTGATCAGTCATCGCAGCGGCGAGACGGAAGACAACTATATCGCCGATATCGCGGTTGCCACCAATATCGGCCAGATCAAGACCGGATCCGCCTGCCGGTCGGAGCGGGTGGGCAAATATAACCAGCTCCTGCGGATTGAGGAGATCCTGGGCGACCGGGCGCTCTACGGCCTGTCGTAGCCGTTCGGCCGGGATCTGTAGCGGGATCTCCGCCAGTAATAAGTTAATTGGGGAAGACCGGTTTGAATCGCCTCCTGAAGATACTCTGGTTGACGGGTTTGACCGTTCTCCTGGTCGGATTCGGATATCTCTTCTATCACAAGTTCGTAAAATTGCGCGAGTTGCGCCGGCAGCAGATTATTTATCAGGAAAGAATCGATCTGCTGGAAGATGATGTGGCACGGTTGAGCAAAGAGATAGCCGAGCTTCGGAATGACCCGGCCCAACTTGAGAAATTGGCCCGGGAGAAGCTGGGCCTGGTGGGGAAGAACGAGAAGATCTTCATCATCGAGCCGACACCGCACCCCGAGTAGAATGCCGGGTTGGATATAGATGACTTTTGCTCCTCTCGATTATCTGGTTTTAATCCTATATTTCATCTCCATCGCATCGATCGGGCTTTGGGCCGGCCGGCGTGAGAAGAATACCGAAGATTATTTTTTAGGCGGACGCTCGATGCCCTGGTGGGCGGTGACCTTCTCCATCCTGGCCACCGAGGTGAGCGCCGTCACCTTCATTGGTGCGCCGGGAGCGTCATACCTGGGAAACTACGCCTATCTCCAGTTCGCCTTCGGCTCTCTGCTGGGGAGGATATTGATCGCCTTTCTCTTTCTCCCCGCTTTCTACCGGGGGCGTGTCACCTCGATCTACCAGTTTCTCAACCAGCGGTTCGGTGAGAGAAGTCGGCTGACCGCGGTAATATTCTTCTTTGTCACCCGCCTCCTGGCCAGCGGGGTGCGCTTACTGGTCGTCTCCCTGGTTCTCAGCGTGGTTACCGGGCTCCCTCTCTTCATAATCATAATCGCGGTGGCGATTATCGCCCTCTTCTATACCCTGATCGGGGGGATCAAGGCGGTGATCTGGACCGATGTCTTTCAATTCATCATCTTCATGGGCGGCGCCTGGGTTGTTATCTTCTTTCTCTTAGACGCTATCCCCGGCGGATGGGAAGGGCTGCGAACATTCGTCGCGCCGGAGAAGTTCAGGATCTTCGACTTTCGTCTTACCTTCACCGGGAGCCAGGTCTTCCTGATCGCTTTTATCAACGGCTGTTTCCAGACCTTTGCCGCCCTCGGGACCGACCAGGATCTGACCCAGCGGATGCTGACTTGCAAAAACCTTAAGCAGAGCCAGCGGGCTTTGCTCCTGACCGGCCTCCTCGATTTCCCGATCGTCTTTACCTACCTCCTGATCGGAACCGCCCTCTTCTGCCTCTACAACGTTCTGGGGCATCATATCCCGGCATCATTCCTGGCCGATCCTGATACCATCTTCCCGTATTTCATCATGACGGCCCTCCCCGCCGGCGTCCGGGGATTGCTGATCGCCTCCATCTTCGCCGCCGCCATGTCCAGTCTTGACTCGGCCATCAACGCCCTCTCCTCGAGCGCGATCATGGATATCTACAAGCCGTTCATCCGCCCCGGGGCTTCGGAAAAGCACTATCTGAAAGTCTCCCGGATCTTCGTGGCCGCGTTCTGTCTTCTTCTGGTTATCTCCGCCCTTCTTCTAAACAGAATCCCCGGCGGGAAGCTCTGGCTCGGCTTCAAGGTGACCGGGTTTACCTATGGCGCCTTGCTGGGGATATTCTTGTTGGGGGTCCTGACCCGGAGGAGTAATGACCGGATGAACCTCTGGGCCATGATCAGCAGTGCTCTCTTCCTACTTACTCTCACTCTGATCGAGCAATTTCTCCTGGGGGGGGAGACCCTCCTCGCCTGGCCCTGGTATGTGGTAATCGGAACCGCCTGGACCTTCCTCTGGGGCTGGCTCTTCTCCCGCCCTTATTCAACAAATAATACATTGTAATATTTGTTGAATAAGAGTGTGATGGGAGAGAAATTTAAAGATGAGATTCAAGAAATAATTGATCGCTGCGATGTCTGTATCGGGGCGGCCGCCGGAGAGACGGGCGTCCTGAGCGTCATGCTGAGATCACTTTCGGCCATTCTCCAATCGGGCCTGGTTCTCGGCGCGATCGTCGCCACATTCCTGAACCTGGTCCTGCCGCGAACAGATCAGGCCGGCCGCTTATAAACGACCAGGTGATCTTGCATCTGGTTAAGCGGTATCTTCTTCAGCCAGAACTTATCATAGATGTTTTCAGTAATCTCTTCCCTCTGCTTCCGGGTATATTTATGCACATTGGGATAGAGTAGAATCATCCAGATCACCGACATAAATTTTCCGAAATCATCGACAAAGAACCGGACCCGGTGAGTCCGCTGGTCGATCACAGCTTTATTAAATATCTTGTTCTTCTTCAACCCCTTCCCGAAAGCCTTGAGGTCCTGGTCGTTCCGGCAGCCGAAATATTTTCCAGCAAAATGGTTGTAGAGCCAGGTGGTGGAGTATTGATCTTGACACTCAGAAGCCATCATCACGGCATGAATCGCCCCCCGGGAGGCCAGGATCTTCCGGTAAAGATTCTCAATGAGAGCTTCCCATTCCGATTCCCGGCTGTAATACAGGGAATGATGAAGGACAATCAGATCCAGCTTCTTCCCTCCAAGCCGATTCTTGACAAATTGCTCCACTTTCTGGGCACGGATCAGGACCCGATTGTAATCGACTCTGATTGTGGTTACGTGTTTTATCCACTCTCGGCGGAGTTGTTCCTTGACGATGCCGAGCGGTACACTATCGATATCGAGAAGATATAGCCCTCCTCGCGCGGTAGGTTCCAGGATCCGGAACTGGGGTTCGGAGCCGGAGCCGATAGAGAGGGCGCGCAGTTCTCTGGAGAGAGGGAGCTCTCTATCCAGAGTTCTGATCACCTTCATCAGCACCTCGCCGATATCAATCTTGTCGCTGCTGTAGAGTGCCCAGATCTTGTCTTCATCATACATATCGGAATTACCAACCTTGATCCCGATCTCAATCAGTTTTTTTCTGTCGTTCCCTTTAATCATCACATTCCTCCTTCCATTCTCTTCCGATTATTGAATTTTGTTGAATAAAATTATCCCCCTTGATGTCACAGTCGCCCCATCAAACGGTAGGCGATGATCCCGATCCATTCGTGGATACAACTGGAAGATATCTTGAAGTTACCGGCGGAGGGGAGGAAGCTGAGGGGATCAATGGCAAGAACCCGGAGGGGATAGTCGGCCGCCTCCGGGAGAGGATCGAGTCCGATACTCTTCATGACCAATACCGCCCGCGGCATATGGATGGTGGAGGTGACCAGGATAACCCGGTGAACCGGGGAGTCCGGGAACTTCCGGTCGAGGAGCCGTTCTGTCTCCCGGACGTTCTCGTAGGTATTACGGGAAGTGGCTTCCATCCAGAAGTCAGCCCCCGGAATACCCATCGAGAGGGCGTACTTCCGGGCCAGGTCCACCTCTATTGACTCCTTGTTGAAGGGGTTGCCGCTCCCCCCGCTGTATATTATCGGAACTCTTCCCCCGTATTCCCGGTAGAGTTCAATACCGCGCCATAACCGCCTCCAGCTCGGCCCCGAAAGTTCAGGACGCGGGTGGAGGGGGCTTTTCCGGCCTCCCCCCCCGGCCAGGATAACGATCGCTTCCGGTTCAGCCCCGGTGAATAGGGCTGAGTCTTTTTCCTTTGACTCTAGGAACCGGGGAACCGCTCTCTCCAGGCTCCTGACCAGGAGATAGGTTACCGGCCCGGTGGTGAGGAGGTAATAACTTACCATGATCACTATCAGGATTCTTCCGGCCCACTTCATCTTTTTTGCGACAAGCAGATAGAATGCAATGCCCATCCCGATCAAGATCGCGAGAGGGGGGAGGAAGAAGGGCTTGATCAGTTTTAGGAGGGTAAACATGTTTAAAAATAGATAGTTCAGATTATGGCGTTTAGAGAGAGTGTAAAATCATTCCTGTTGATATAAATGGCTGGTTTCATAACGAACGATTATAATATAATTCCGGATATAAATATAGACTGGAGATGCTCTTTTTCTGTTAACAATGTTCGCTTGGAAGAAAAAATATCGTGAGAAAATTCGCCGCCGGTCTTTCCCTTCGGAGTGGATTGAGTTCATAAGAGAAAATGTCCCCTATTTCCGGGCTCTTCCAGAAGAGGACCGGAAAGAACTGCTCGGTGACATACTGGTCTTCCTGGATGAGAAACATTTTGAGGGGTGCGGTGGGTTGGAGATAACGGATGAGATCAGGGTCACCATCGCCGCCGAGGCCTGTATTCTCCAGCTTCATCGTAAGAATAATAATTATCCCCGCCTCCGTTCGATTCTGGTCTATCCTCATGCCTATCAGGTGACCGGCCGGAAGGTGGAACCGGGTGGATTTATCCGGGAAGGAGTGGAAACCCGGGGTGGTGAATCGTGGAGTCGGGGATCGGTAGTTCTTTCCTGGGATGACGTCAGGAAGAGCGCCGCGGATATTCACGATGGCCATAATGTGGCCCTCCATGAGTTCGCCCATCAACTGGACCAGGAAGACGGGAGCGCTGACGGGGCTCCGGTGTTGCCCCACCGTTCGATGTACCTTACCTGGGCCCGGGTCCTGGGGAAGGAATATCAGGATCTACTGACTCGGATCGAGTCTCATCACCCGGTCGATATCGACCCTTACGGAGCGATCTCCCCGGCCGAATTTTTTGCGGTGGTTACCGAATACTTCTTTGAAAAGCCGGTCCGGTTGAAGCGTAAGCACCCTGAACTTTACGAGGAGCTGCGCCTGTTTTATAATCAGGATCCGGCTGCTCTCCTCAGTTAGGAGTAGTTAGGAGTTGAGTCTACTGCCGCACCCCATGGATGAATATCCGGTCGGGGGGCGCCCCCGACCGGTAGACTTCATCGATCACCCGCAGCAGAGGGTACTCCTTCGGGTTGCTCCGGATATGCCGGATCGTATGGTAGCACCAGATCAGTGACGGGTTGTTCGTGGCAATCGGTGCCAGGTAACGCTGGCCGTACAATAGATACCGGATCCCATACCGGCGGATAAAGTCATTCAGAACCATCGGTGTGATCGGGAGGGCCAGGACTCTTTTCCCGGTCAGGTAAACCAGTTCCGGCGGATAGCCGACCTGGGCCATCACTCCATCCCCCGGCAGGTCCCGGAGGAGTTGGGCGGTTCGTGAAACCTCCACTTCCTTCTCCAGGGAGAAGATACAATGCCGGGCATGAACCAGATATATCGTCGTGGCTACCGCCAGAACCAGTATCAATCCCCGGGCAATTACTTTAAGAGCCCGGTTCGGATGGGGAAAGAAGGCACCCGCCCGGGCCACACCGTGGGCGAAGAGAAAACTCATCGGGAGCAGGATCGGAAACAGGAAACGCGGTTCGGGATGGAGGACTACCGGCAGCGTGAAGATAATCAGCAGGAGGGAGAAGAAGAAGGCGGCGTTATCACGGATCAGCCTCTTCTTGATTCCATGGATAATGGAATACAGGGCGGTGGCCGCGATAAAGCCGTAAAAGACCGTGGAGCAGAAGATGGGGAGGTTCACAAGCGGGGCGAGGGGGTAGACGTTGGCGTTGATCCGGAACTCGGAGAGGTCGACTGAGAAGTTGAACATTGTGGCGGTGGCGGGAAAGTAGCGGGGGGTGAAGAGCTGCCGGAAGGTGAAAGAGCGGACATATTCTATCGTCCCGTCGACACCGGCGGGGTAGAAAATGTTATGCTTGTATACGATTATTCTTACCAGGAGCCATCCGCCGTAAGCGATCAGCATAAATAAGCCCGATACCAGAACGGCTCTCAATCGGACCCCCGGTCTCCGGAAGACAAGGTAGGCGACCGCGAAGACGGGGATCAGGGAGAGGGCCAGATCCGATGTCAGGCAGCAGGCCGCCCCCGCCAAGCCCGCGCCGTATAAATATCGGCTGGATGGTCTTAATATCCCTTTAATAAATAAATAGAGGGAGACGGCAAAAAGCCCGAAAAACATCGAGTCTTTATAGACAACCCGGGATGTCGGGATATGGAGAGGGGAGATCGCCAACACGAAGAGGGCGATGACAATCCAGTAACGGTCCTTCTCGAAGAGGCGAAAGAGCTTTACCATTGCCGCGAAAGTGATCGCGGCGAAGACGAGGGAGACAGTCATCCCGGCAATATGATCGGGCAGCGTCAGCGAGAAAGCCCGGATCAGGTAAGGAAAGAGAGGAGGATGGACCAGGTAGAGCTGATTGTTGAAGAGGGTATGACGGGGAAAGGATCGGGCCAGGGTCAGGTACTTTGCCTCGTCCAGCGAGATGAAATAATATGGGGAAGGGACAAAGATCCTGACCAGGAGAAACAAGATAAAGGTTATAAGCAGCAACCAGCTTCCCGCTTTCATATTTCGGGACATCACACTTTCTGTTTCGTGAAAATAATAATTCATATCTGATTTTATTTAATCTATTATAATCAAATCATAGATAAAGGCAAACCATCCGTAAGGGTGGGACGCAAAGCTCCAGGGTCCCCCGCGTCAGCAGGCGGGGAATAGTCAGCTACCGGGTCAACGTGGTTATTGCGCCGCCAACTTTCGAAAGGGAGGTTTTCGTCAATGAGATTGTTCCCGGTATGTCTGTTGCTGTATTCGTACTTTAAGTACGATATTGATTGATCATCCGGAAACCACCTAACTCTAACCCAGGGAGGGGAATAGATATGGACGAAGCAAAGATTGAAAAAAAATACGAGGCTTTGAGTCCCTTTGAACTAAAAGACCAGCTGATCGCAATGGCGGAGAGTCCCCGGATTAAGATGATGCTCAACGCCGGGCGGGGCAACCCGAATTGGGTAGCGGTCTTCCCCCGGCTGGCCTACTCCATCCTCATAACCTTCGCCATCGAAGAATCGCACCGGGTCATGAGCCGTCCCGGAATCTCCGGCGCCCCGGACTCCAAAGGGATGGGCGAACGCTTTCTGGGTTTCTGTCGAATCCACGCCGAACAGCGGGGAACGCAGCTACTGGAGGATGGTTACAAGTTCGTGACCGAAAAACTCGGTCTGGACGGCGACTCCTATATCGGCGAGATGGTGGATGGTATTCTGGGCGACCACTACCCGGTCCCGGACAGAGTTTTGGATAACACCCAGAAGATCATCCGGGCCTATCTTGATTTGACCATGTGCGACAACGATCCCCCGGAAGGGACGATGGACCTCTTCGTGACCGAAGGCGGAACCGCCGCCATGACGTATATCTTCAACACGCTCAAGGAGAATGGGCTGATCCACCCCGGGGACAAGATCGCAATAGGAACTCCAATCTTCACCCCCTACATAGAGATCCCGGTCCTGAATGACTATCAACTTGTCGAAATCGAGGTTGAGCAGGATGAGGACAAGAATTGGCAGTACCCGGCAGCGGAGCTGGAAAAACTGGCCGACCCGGCCATTAAAGCCTTCTTCCTGGTCAATCCATCCAACCCCACCTCTGTCAGCATGGCCAAAGAATCCCTGGACAAGATCGCCGACCTGGTCAAGAACGAGCGGAAGGACCTGATCATTCTTACCGATGATGTTTACGGAACCTTTGTCAATGGCTTCAAATCACTCGTCGCCATCGCTCCCAAGAACACCATCCTGGTTTACTCTTATTCCAAGTACTTCGGAGCCACCGGTTGGAGACTCGGGGTGATCGGAATCTATGAAGACAATGTCATGGATAAGATGATCGCCGAGCTGCCCGAGGCCAAGAAGCAGGAGCTCTATGAGCGATACAAGACGATCTCGACCGATCCGGCCGGCATTAAACTGATTGACCGGCTGGTGGCTGACAGCCGGGCGGTCGCCCTCAACCATACTGCCGGTCTCTCCACTCCCCAGCAGGTTATGATGGTTCTCTTCTCTCTCCATGAACTCCTGGACATCGATTATCATCTTTACAAGAAAGAGATGCAGGATATCGTCCATGAACGCTATGAGACCCTCTATAAAGCGCTGGGGACTGAAGGACCCGAGCTGCCCTTCTATGCCTGTTACTATACCACGATCGATATCCGCAAGCTGGCCCGGGAACGCTACGGGGATGAGTTCGGCAAGTGGATGGAGACCGCCCATGAGCCGATCGACTTTGTCTGGCGGTTGGCGGAAGAGAAAGGGATCGTCCTGATGGACGGGGGAGGATTCGACGCCCCCGAGATGTCGGTCCGGGTCTCCCTGGCCAACCTCTTCAAGCCGGATTACGAGAACATCGGCAAGGGCATCAGCGCCCTCCTCGACCAGTACAAGTCGGAGTGGGAGGCCGGGAAATAATCGGAATAAGCTCGTAGTGCAGATCTTTTTCGCCGGCGGCGTAAAAATAAGGAGGTCTTAGTATGATTAGTGGTCTATTTGAATTTCTGCGGGAGAACCCCCCAATAGTTCTCTTCGCGGCTCTGGCCGGGGGATACGCACTGGGAAAAGTTAAATTCGGAAAATCCTTCTCGCTCGGCTCCACCACCAGCGTTCTCCTGATAGCGATTGTCCTGGGAGCGATCATCTTCCGCGGCCATGATGATCTGGACCTGGGCTTGATCAAGACCGTCTCCTTCGGTTTCTTCATCTTTGCCATCGGTTACAAGGTCGGCCCCGACTTTATCGGGGGGCTGAAGCGCGGCGGGGTCAAGTACGTTACGGTAGCGGTCTTCTTCTGCGTGGTAGCCCTGATCTCCGCTGTCTTCCTGGCCCGGGCCTTCGGTCTCAACGCGGGTTACGCCGGGGGTCTGATGGGAGGAGCTCTGACCCAGTCCGCGATCATCGGCACCGCGGACGGGGCTCTTCAGCACCTGGCCACGGGGAAGACCGCCTCGATCCTCAGCTCGGTCATCAATCTCAAGTCCGATGTTGCGGTGGCCTATGCCGTCACCTATATCTTTGGTACCGCTGGTCTGATTATTCTCCTGAAGGTTATCGGCAAGGTCTGGCGGATCGATCTTCCCGCCGAGGCCCAAAAAGCTCAGGCTGAACTGGGAGCCGCCGAAGCCCAGGATACGCTAGAAGCCTTCCACTGGTCGAATCTGATCGTCCCCCGGGCTTATCAAATTGAAAATCCCGAGGTGATCGGGAAGACCGTCAAAGAGATCGAAGATTCATTTCAGAAATCCGGTTTACATGATGCCTACCATGACGCCTATGTCTCCATAGTGAAGATCAAGAGGGGAGATAAGGTCATCGTCGATGTCCCCGGTGATATGAAGCTGGATAAAGGAGATGTTATTATTATCACCGGTCGGCGTTCCAGTCTCTTCGATTCCTGGGAGGATTTCGGCCCGGAAATTAGTGACAGTGTCATAGAAGAGATGATCGGGGAGATCCTCCCCATCTGCCTGACCAACAAGGATCTGGACGGGAAAACATTTGATGAGATCTTCACTGATTATGGGCACGGTTGCTTCGTCCGGAGCATCACCCGTCAGGGCCACGAACTTCCGCTTGGCCCCAAGCTGAAGATCTACCGGGGAGATATTATCAATGTGATCGGAGATCGCTCCGATGTGGAGGAACTGATTAAGGTTATCGGTTATCCCGAACGCCAGACCAATATAACCGACCTGGTCACGGTGGGTATCGGTCTCATCCTCGGAACCCTGATTGGACTGGTGGCCATAAAAGTGGGCGGCGTTCCGATTACCCTGGGCGTGGGAGGAGGTGTTCTGATCTCTGGTCTCTTCTTCGGCTGGCTTCGTTCGGTAAAGCCCACCTTCGGGTTGATCCCTACCGCGACGGTCTGGATATTCACTGACCTGGGGCTGAACTTTTTCATTGCCTGCGTCGGTATCGCGGCCGGACCCCGCGCTCTTGACGCGCTCCGGACGGCGGGAATTAATATCTTCCTGGCCGGGGTATGCCTGACCTCGATTCCCCACATCTTGACCTGGATCTTCGGTCTTTATGCAATCAAGCTCAACCCGGTTCTTCTTCTGGGAGCGATGACCGGGGCCGGAACCTGTACCGCCGCCATGAACTCGGTCAAAGAAGACGCGAAGAGCGCGGTCCCGGTGATCGGATACACCGTTCCCTACGCGATCGGGAACGTCCTCCTCACAGTCTGGGGCGCTTTGATTGTAAGTCTCGTATAAATCCCGATCTCTCGGCGTGGGCCGTAAATGTCCCAAAGAATAGAATTTCATCTGACCTTCGGAAGGCAAGCCTTTTTTCGGCTTGTTTTAGTATCTTCCGTTATGCCTCCCCGCCTGCAGCAGCTCCTTGACTTTTAATTAATGTGACGTTATTATTATCTTTAAAATTCGCTAATTGTGCCTTCTCCTCTTAAGAGGATTAGATAATGTTGACCAACCGCCTGACATCCCTGAGAAACAGCCTCACTTTCCTGAAGGTCTTTCTGCGCAATCCAGTCGGTATCGGAGCGGTCGCGCCAAGTTCCCGGGCGTTAGCAAAGGAAATGGTCAGAGATCTAAAACTAAACTCCGGGGAGACGATCCTGGAACTCGGGCCGGGCACCGGCTCGTTTACCACCCAGATCAACCGGATCATCCCGGACCCGAAGGATTACCTGGGCATCGAGCGCGAACCGCTGTTCATCCAATTGCTGAGAAAGCGTTTTCCGGACCTGGACTTCGTCACCGCCGGGGCGGAAGACGTTCGGAGAATTTATGAACAGGCCGGGTTGAACCCGGTCAAGGTAATTATCTCAAGCCTGCCTTTTGCCGGGGTGAAAAGCTCTGTTCATGACCTGATCATCGAAAACATATACTCCCTGGTGACGCCTGGCTGTATCTTCCGCACTTTTCAGTACATGCATACATACTTTTTGCCTTCCGCGGTTCGATTCCGCAGAAAAATGGGATCGATATCTTCCCGGTACAAACGCAGCCGGGTCATATTGCGAAATTTTCCCCCGGCTTACGTGCTCACATGGACGCGATAGCCGCGCTGAGTTTATACTTCGCAGCATCAAGTCTCTGGGCGATCAGGAGTTCCACCCGCCGCTGCTTAGGGCGGGAAGGGGACACACCCGTCAGCCGATAAAAAAGAAAAGGTTCCATCTCGCCTAACTTAATTTAAAATAGAATACTATGATCGCGATTGTTTCACTTTTATTGGTAATTACTCTTTCAATCTCTGTAACCAGAATAGCTTCAATGCTGTTAACCCACACCGGACTACCCAGGAATCGGGCCAGGTTTCAGGCGCGCTCCGCCTTTACCAGTTCCGGGTTTACGACCAGAGAGTCGGAAGAGGTCGTCAATAATCCCGTTCGGCGGAAGATTATTTCTCTTCTGATGCTCCTGGGAGGCGCGGGGACAGTTACCGTCTTCACCACACTGGTATTGACCATGCTCAACTTCCATGAACGGGGCATCTCACTGCCACATGTCTTGGTACTCGTCCTGGGATTGATGGTCTTATGGATAGTTGCCTCCAACCAATGGGTCGATCGCCATTTCTCAAACTTAGTCAACCATCTTTTGAAACGTTACACAAAACTGGAAGTCCGCGACTACGCCAGTTGTCTGCATATAGCCGGCGAATACAGGGTGGTAGAACTGCAGGTTGAGCCACAGGACTGGCTGGCCGACCGGAGCCTGGAAGAAGTCAGGCTGAGTGATGAGGGTATTCTGGTCCTCGGGATCACGAGAAGCGACGGCACTTATATCGGGGCGCCCAGCCCAAAAATGAAGATTGTCGCCAATGATGTTCTTACCCTCTATGGTCGAGTTTCCACCTTTGAGAAGCTGGATGAGCGCCGGAAGGGCGCTCACGGTGATGCCGAGCACCAGCATGCCGTAAAAGAGTATAATAATTTAGTAAAACGGGAGCAGGTTAAGGATCCTCTGGATCATCCCAATTTAAATCCTGAGGTTTCTTGACCCGGGGTGCGCGATTTTTAAAGATTACCGCATCGAACCGCATTGCCTGAGTCTATACTGTCTCAATGCCGCCCTATTTATGAATTGGGGCACTCAGTCAAAGATGCGGTAGTCCAGGCTCTTGCCGCCGGGGATACTTTTGCCGAAGATCAGGCGGGCGGTGTGGTAGACGACGAAGTACTCGACCGCGAACGGTAAAAACCCCAGAAATCCCACCACCGGCATCTCGAATATCTTTATCTCCGGCATGAAGGGTGCGGTATAGACCCACTTGGATCCGGCCCAGAAGTTCCAGAACTCCCAGAGAAGGCCGCAGACAACCCCCGAGGCAAAGAGGGCCGCTATCCGGCTTCCCTCCCCCTGGGTAAGATCGGCCAGGATGGAGCGGGTCCCGGAATAAAGATTGACCGGATCGAGAAAGAAGATCCATCCCAGCCAGATCATGATGAAGAGGTAGGTGGCGATGGTCGGGGGGAGCATCATCGGCAGAACCAGGAAGATCATGCCCAGAAGGATCAGTATGTAGGCGAAGACCGGTGATATCCGGAGGGGAGGGAGCTTGATCTTTTTGAAGAGGCCGGAGATATCTATCAACTCGGCGGTATAGAAGAGCCCCGGCATAATGGTGGCGAAGGAGAGCGCCATCCCGACGGCGGTCTCCCACGGGTTGGGCGGAAGGTCCACGTACGCCCAGTTCCTCAGGTGAAGATTATTCAGCTCGAAGACCCCCCAGAAGAGGACAGAGAAGACACACTGATAGATGAAGAGCCGGATGTTGTTCCGGATGATGCTCTTTCCCCGGATCCGGTAGATCACAGCGTCCAGGATAAGGATGTATCCCCACCAGCAGGCCGGTGTCGTCCAGTCCGCCAGGCGGGGCGAGCCGAACCATGAGTTCACCATCCCGCCGGCTATCAGAATGACCCCGATATAGAAGTAGAATACCATTTCTTTAGTCCCAAATATGAATCTCCGCTCATCTTTAATCGAAGCAATAATTGAATCTACTGTCGATAATCCGCGGTCGGTGGATTATATCACATTATTTTACACCTGGATGTCACCAACAATCCGTCTCAAGTACCGGGGGTTATTACAGGGCTGGCAAACTTCCCCGGCTCATCTTGTTGCCGGAATATCACCTATTGCTCCAAAGTATACCCGACTTATTCCACGGATTGACCACAGACCGGTTGTATCCCGGAAGATCCCGATATCATCCCGTCTATTCCCGGTATAGTCCGCAGGAACTAACCAAGAGAAACCGCTGCCGAAGTAGAATCTGGTGACTTCACGGATCGCCCAGAGGCCCCCCGCCTCGGCGGGGCGGAAAATCCCTGCCTCCCGGGTTCCATCACCGTTGTAATCTCCCGGCATGGGGATGTCATTTTCATCCCCGAAGTAGAAGCGGCTATATCCCCGGATCGCCCAGAGGTGGGAACTCCCCCTGAAGACCCCGAGCTCTACCGTTCCGTCACCGGTATAATCCCCCGGTATTGGAAGATCCCCATCTCTGCCGAAATAAACACGGGTCAGATTTTTTACGGCCCAGAGCCCGGATGCCTCCCTGAAGATCCCGGCATCACATTTCCCGTTGCCGTTATAGTCCCCCGGAAACGGCCGGTCGCCCACCGACCCAAAGTAGGTTCGGGTAAGCTTCCGGATCGCCCAGAGCCCGATATTATCTCGAAAAATTCCGGTTTCGGTTGTCTCGTTCCCATCCCAGTCCCCGGGGACCGGGATATCGCCGCTCCCCCCGAAATAAGCACGGGTCACTCCTCTGGTCGCCCAGAGACCGCTGACCGGCCGGAAGACGGCGATCTCATCCGTGCCGTCGCCGTTGTAGTCTCCCGACTCACAGACCGTGTTGCATGGAGTGGACGGCGCGGAACCTTCGACTTCCCAGACATGAACCAGGGGTTTATCCCCGTCGGCAAGGGGCTCGAAGACGTACAACAGGCCCCGCGAACGGTCGAAAGCTGCTGCATTTACGTGCTCCCATTGCTGGGAAGAAGCCAGATGATAAAGAACGTGGTCGATATTCATCCTGGCATATGGCTGAGGCTCATAAGGCTCCATCATTTCCGCGGCCACAGCCGCCAGATCATCCGGATCATAAAAGATGATCTCTCCGTCGAAGTAAGTTGACCACCAACCACGGTCGCAGTCTTCAGGCCAGGGCGGTTCGTCAGTTCCATCCGCGCAGCCGTACCAGCAGTCCCCCCTCCCCTTGGTACCGACGAAGATGACGGCCGACTTATTCCCGGCTGTCAACCAAGCCGCGCCCGTCCACGCATCGGAATGATGATAGCCATTCATTTTATATAATCCCTGGTGAGGGTCTTCCCAATAAGCGGTGGAATAGAGTAGAAGGGGTATGGCCGGAAGGGTGGACTGAGGTAATGGTGGATTCCCCCATTCCCAGGGCGCGTAAGCGAAGATGGATGGTCCCTGGCCTCCCTGGCCCCCATCCCGGAAACGGCCGGTCGCCAGCAGCTTGCCGGGGAGATGGGTATCGGCCCAAGTCTCCGGGATGGAGAAGATATAGTCGGTCGTGCTGTAATTGTCATAATCTTCGATGAACCAGGGTCCCGCCGGCAGCGGCGCGGAAAGATTGAGGTCGCACCATCCGTGAGTCGGGGTCAGGGGAGAGGTCTGGAGATGCTGTGTCCAGCAGAAGTAGAGCTTTCCCGTCGCCTGAGCACCCTGGGGGATGAGGTATTCCAGGCCGACCCGGGGGATCTCGAATTCGCCGAAGAGATTGCCCCGGATATTGCTGAATGGTTGGAGGGTGGACGCGGTATTCAGCTCGTTAATATCTTTCCCCGGGGAAAGAACCGGGACCGGGATGCTGATCTCCGAGACGTACTGGTACCAGTCGTGCCCGGTCCCGAAGAGTGAGCCGGGATAGCTGTCATCCGGCCCATTGGGATCGCCGGCAGGGTAATAAGTCATGGCGGACCCGCTCCAGCCCCACCCGGAATCCCCGCCCGGCCCCGGGAGGCGAAATGCCCCCTGGTATATCAGGTCAGACGGCTGGATACGATCCGCCGCGGTGGTGCCCGGCAGCAAGAGGATAATAATAATTGTTAGAGCCGGATGAAGAAGTCTTTTCATAGAGAACTTCCTCTGGAAGAATCTTTCAGGAATCCCTCAGGGTAAATATACCATATTTTCCTCCGGGGTAAACGGTTCGGGCTCGCTGGGTACATGGTTTACCCCTTGATCTAATAAAGGTAATAAAGAACATAAATCAAGCGGTGGCAAGATCAAAATTCGGGGATTAAGTTTTGGTGCTTTTTCAGTAAGAAGTGTCAAAGG